>Ga0265293_10000295_pt1 | contig 122825 bp, 87 predicted proteins | sample Munlanlewell138R_FD_192505 | JGI IMG/M metagenome (GOLD analysis project Ga0265293, IMG submission 192505) | Leachate microbial communities from a municipal landfill in Southern Ontario, Canada - Leachate well 138R | ecosystem: Engineered > Solid waste > Landfill > Unclassified | place...
CAGCCGACGCCACAGTTGGTGTGTTATCAGACCTTATGGCTACACATGGTGTTCCCTGTCATATTCGTTCGGATAATGGCTCGGAATTTATTGCTGCACAAATGCAAACATGGCTTGAAAAGATGTCAGTTGGACCTTTATATGTTGCTCCGGGAGCCCCTTGGCAAAATGGCTATATCGAATCTTTTAATAGTCGTTTTCGCGACGAATTTTTAGAAATGAATTATTTTACTTCTCTTAAAGAAGCACAGCAATTGACTATGATTGGGAAGGTACATTATAACGAGGCACTTCTCCATTTTGCTCTGGGTAATCGAACCCCAAAAGAATTCGCCGAAGGAGGCGCACTCATGAAACACACAAACCCTCCATAACAACCGGATCAAAAAACGGGGTGCTTGACAATTTATTCCGACTGTAATACAATGCATGTGGAGGATTAAATCTGCCTTTAATAGTTAAAGTTCATATAGCATGTGGATTAACGAAAAAGGAGACTTGGTATGGGTAACGTATTTATGCGTCCTCCCAACAAAATATCCCTATCAGTATGTGCGGCCTATGCTTTATTTCTAATCTTTGCCGTTGCCTTTTTTTGTGCTTGGTCTCCGTCCTATCTGTACCCCCTGTCTATGTTCCCAATATTGTTCTATCTACTATCTTTCTATAATCCACTGGGGGGCGGCCGTTTCGCGAGCGTTTGGATATGCCTTGCAGCCGTGGGTCTTTTCCAGCCCGTCGCAATTGTTGTAATTCGAATCTATGCGCGCGAGATGTATTTTATTGCTAAAGATATTGAGGCAGAAACTTACGCGGGGAATTTACTTCCTGTGGGATCTCCGGATTCTATTCCCCTACTCTATTTTCATCATTATATTTTGATCTGCTTATCCTATATTTTTTGTTTTTTTCTTGTCAAGGAATATATAAAAGAGCTTCGGGAAAATAAAAGGCGATATGGCAACTACGACTGGTTTGGCGAGCAAAAAATAAAGGAAAGGATACCGAAAATACCTCTCTCCTTATCTACACGCATGGGGATTATTCTTTTATTCCTGTTCTGGGCAGTAGTCTGTGGATCTCTGTATTTTTTCTTTGAAATAAATGTTTTCAGTGCTGAGTCTATTTATTTTGTTTGTTTTCTATTTATCTTTTTGGCATTGTCGGCTTTGTGGGAGGGGTACATCATATTGCAACTTCCTTTCACCACTTTATTTTACGCTATTTTTGACCTTATTGCAGCGTATCATCAAAAAAGTATTCTCTACGCTTTGACAAGACACATTAATCCTACGAATCCAATACCTTCGATCTCTTCTAAATATTTAGGCAGTGATTTTTTTAAACAGTATGTGCTTTCGCATAATGAACCGGAGTTCTACGGCAACATCATTTTGCCATGGATACAATCTGAACCCGAGAGGATAGGATATACTCCTTTGATTATAATTACCTTGTTAGTTCTGTGTTGTTTATATTTTTATTTCTTATCCAAAAAATATTCACATTATAGGGCTCCGGAAAATGAAATAGGCTCTGATCAGTGAGAATCTTCGTAACGCTTCAAAGGATTTCATTATGATGAAGGGGCGGCTCTACGGGACGGCTGCCGCGCGGGACGTGCTATCTTGCGAATTCATAGCCTTCCTGTTTACAATGAGGGGGTACGGAAACGATTGTATGAAGAAAACGGGCGGATAAAAATGGTCCGGCTCTTGGCAGCGCTGTTGTTCTTCTCCTGATCCCGGCGAAAAACAAATAGGATGTGTACGGCGGGTCGTGTGATTTTGCCGAGAGCGCGCAGACCACTGTCTTGTATCGATGACAGGTCGGCGGGAAAGTTTGTATTGGATTGCGTAGAAGCTGCTGCCTTGCCGGCAAAGAAAAATATCTTGGAGCTCGCTTCAAGAATGTCAAGGAGTTTAGGTGTTGAAACTGTCTGCTATTGCTCAAGAACTGGCGCTTGAGAATCTCACTTGGGAGCTTAGTCTCTCTGAAACTCCCGATATGTGTTGGGCATACGTATCTGACTTGTTGAGTGACGTGATGAATCATGCGCGCTGCGGCGGAGTCCTCGTCACGGTACAGGTTCATTTGAATGTGGTGGCTGTTGCGGTGCACGCGAATTTGACGGCAGTGATTTTTGTGAATGGGCGGAAACCCGATGAAGCGACCCGCGCACGGGCGGTGCAAGAAAAGATCGTCCTCCTTTCATCGCGGGAAAGTGCCTTTGATGTTGCGGGAAAGTTGTACGCCCTTGGTCTGCGGGGCAACTCTCCATGCGCGTAATTGCTGCTGATTTGCATATCCACTCTGCACTCTCCCCTTGTGCCGATAAGGATATAACGCCGGAGACCATCGTCTATGCGGCTGTTGCCGCGGAGCTGGATGTGATCGCCCTGTGTGATCATAACAGTGCGGGTAACGGCGCGGCTGTGCAGGAGGCAGCGCAGGATTTTGCCGGTCCGTATCTGCAGGTCTTGGTGGGCATGGAAATCACGACGGCGGAGGAGGTGCATGTGTTGGGGCTTTTCCCCGATGCCCAGCAGGCGCAGGCTGCCTCAGCGGAGGTGGCACAGCATCTGCCCCTTGTCGGCGCGGCGGGCGACCCTTATGGGGAACAGCTGCTGCTGGACGCTAAGGGCAATCGCTGCGGTACTGTTGACCGCATGCTCTCTTTCGCGACGGATCTGGATCTGAACCAAACGGCCGCGCTCATACGCCGTTATGGAGGGCTCGTGATTCCTGCCCATTTTGATCGGCCCTCCTTTTCCATTACCAGCCAATTGGGGCTGCTTCCTGAAAATCTGCGCTTTGATGCGCTGGAAATAACGTCTTTGGGGTATGAGGAAGGGCGGCACCGGCCTTATCTGGACGAGGGGCACGCGTTGATCATGAGCTCTGACGCCCATTACCTAAACGACGTGGGCCGTGCACGCTGCTATTTTGAGGTGGAAGAGCCCAGCTTCGGGGAAATAAAACGCGCCTTCCGAAGGGAGGCGGGGAGGAGGTCTTTCCTTGCGTGAACTATCCTTACACCTAATGGACATCATGGAAAATTCGATCCGTGCCAAGGCGGGGATCATTCGGCTGGGCATCAAACGGGAATTGTCTGAAGGGCTGTTGATCTTGAGTGTGGACGATGACGGACCGGGCATGGATCTGTCTGCGGGCACCGCCCTAAATCCATTTTATACGACGAAACCGGGCAAGGTGACCGGCCTGGGTTTGAGCCTCTTTCAAAGTGCGGCGGAGCAGTGCGGCGGCAGCTTTCAATTGTCCCAATCAGAACTGGGCGGGCTCCGTGTGGAAGCCTCCTTCCTCTTTGATCATGTGGATCGCGCGCCTTTGGGGAAATTGGATGAGACCATGCAGGCGCTTGCTGTTTCCAATCCGGAAATACTATGGATCTGCCGTGTGGAAGGACCCGGCTACGCCGAGGATGTGATTCTGCAGACCCTCTTGTGTGAAGAACCGGAACGCTCCCTTTTTTCGGCGGCTATTGCTTTTGGGAAACGGATTCAGGAAGCGCTGAGTCATGGGCAAATCGTAACAGACTGAGGCGGCGCGTTTAGGGTATAGTGCTGAGGAGTGCGGCTCCCGCTTCATTGGCGATAAGGAGCATGGAACGGCTGCCTACTGCACTTTGATCCATAACCATGGCGCCGCCCGTCTCGGGGTGCAGCCCATAGATCCAATACCAATCGGCGGCCTGGATGTAGAGGAAGGCGGGGCGCGGCGTGGCGAAATCTTCGAAGAACGCACGGACTTGTTCTTCGAGACCCGCTTTAAAATCCAGCCAAAGAGGCTCGGCATAGTTCTTTTTGTGGATGGCTTCTTGCAGTGCTTCGTGCAGCGCTTCCAATTCTGTTTCGCTGATGGCGTTTATATCCTGCACTTCGATTTTGGTCTGTGCCTTGTTAATCACGCGGGAACATTCCTTTTGGAAACGTGCCATTTGCAAGGGTGTTAATCCGTGATCTTGGCTCAGGGGTACTTCCTTGGTAAAGAGTTCTTTAAACGGGTGCTTGGAATAAAAGATATATTCTTCACGGGCAAAACCAATGGTATATAAATCGAAATCGATTCCTTGATCAACCAAAGCGGCTACCGGCGCGCAAAAGAAGCGTGCCGATTTGTGGTTGTTCAGGCTTGGGAAAAACAAGGACGCGGCAAAGAAAGCCAAGATCGAAAAGATGCCCACCACATGAGCGGGAAGATAAAGGCGCTTGGCGGCGTAGAGCCGGTACAGGAGGAACAATCCGTAGATTGCGAGGATAAGAGAAAACAATGCCCATCCGTAATTCCAAAAGGCGCGGTAAGGGGTGGCGAAGAGCGCGAAGGGGGCGATGCTTAAGAGGAGGGGCAGGACTGCAAGGACGACGCCCATCCGATGCTGTGTTTTTCCCCAAGGTGTATCCATGAACTGCAACATGGCGGCGGCAAAAAGGATCGCGCAAGCGGGATATAAGGGGAGCAGATAGACGCTGCGTTTGCCGATGGCGATGGTAAAAAAGATGAAGACGGGCACGATCCAGCTGAGCAGAAAGCGCGGGCCGGGATCATGAGCACGGAAAGCTTTGAAGGCGAAAATGCATGTAATCGGCAGAAAAAGCGTCCAAGGCAGCCAGTCGATGGGTAGGTTGATCAGGTAATACCAGGGCCATTGTGCATGACTGACTCCCAGCAGAAAGCGGCCGAGGGTTTGTCGGAATAGATTGGACGCCAGCGTATCGGATACGGTGCTTTGGATCGCGCCGGCGAGTGCTCGATGAACGGGGATCATCCAGACGGCATAGACGAGGGCGATAAGGAAGAAGCCGGCGGCGAGGTGCAGCCATGCTTCTTTGCGATAGGTGCTACGCCAGCTTTGTACGACGACCAATAAGCCGGGGAAAACGAGTACGCCCGGGCCTTTGGAAAAGACGCCTGCCAAGACGGCTGTGTAAAAGAAGAGGAGCCATCCCCAACGGCGTCCTTGGGTCCAGCGCCAATAGGCATAGATCGCTGCGGTTAAGCAGGCGGTGAGCAGCATGTCGATTTGTCCGAATCGGGCATTCCACCAGAAACGCTGCATGGTCATGAGGATGAGCATGGACCAGAACGCCACAGGGGGCGTATAGAGTGCTCGTGCCAAGAGTCCGGTGAAGAGGAGCACGACCAAGGCAGCGATAAGAGAAGGAAGCCGCGTTGTGATGGGTGTGACCTCGCCCTTGCCGGTCAAGGTGGAGCATAGAGCGATACTCCAGAAGAAGAGGGGCGGCTTTTCTTTGTAGGGGATGTTGTTGACGTGGGGGACCCAATAGTCACCGGACTGGAGCATCTCCCGAGCGATGAGTGCATAGCGCGGCTCATCGGGGGGCCACAGATCGTAGCTGCCCAAACGAAAAGAAAAGAGCGGGATTGCGTAGAGGAAGAGGAGGATCAGATGGTATTTGCGGATGTTCATAGGCGGTGACTCGGCGCGTGTGGGAAAAGCTTATTCTCCGATGACGCTGAGATGGCGGTGAAGCTTTCGGTAGGCTGTAGGGTGATCGCCGTAACCTCTTCACTTTCGATGAGGAGATAGCGGCGGCGCAGCCACGCCACACCGATAAAATCGTAGAGCACCCAAAAGAAACGATTTCGAAAATTGTATTTGGATTGTCCCGCTTTGCGCGGGTGATGGCGTATGGGTACTTCAATGACCCGTAAGCCTGCATTTTTGACCATGGCCGCGAAAAAGCGATGTACCCCGTGGAAGGGCAGCAGATGTGGAATACATTCCCTGCGGAAGCCTTTGAGTCCACAGCCGGCGTCGCGGATGCCGTCATCCACAATCTGCCTGCGCACGAGATTGCCGCAATAGGAGGAAAGCAGTCTGCCCCATGAATCTTGGCGGTTTTCGCGATAGCCGCAGACACAATCGGCTTGGGCGAGGGCATCAACGATTTTGGGAATATCGGCAGGATCATTTTGAAGATCACCGTCCAAGGTAATAATGTATTCACCTTGCGCGCTGCGCATACCGGTGAGCAAGGCGGCGGATTGACCGCTGTTCTTTCTCATTTTGATATAGCGCAGGCCCGTATAGCGCTGCATAAGCTCGTGCATGGTAAATTCAGTGTTATCGGTACTGGCATCATCAACAACAATACATTCTCGGGCGGGATAGGCCTCTTCAAGGAAGACACGGAAGATTTGATCGATTAGGTCTGGAAGGTTTCCGGCCTCATTGAACGCGGGAACGACAACAGAAAGAGCGTGTTGCATTTTGTGACTCCGAATAGACATCGAGTAGTCTGAACCGGGGAAAATAGATACTTAGGAAAGTGGCCGTATCTTATCACAACGCCCGCCGATATACAATCTATTAGCGCTTTTTCTTTCACCGGACGGAAAGGAAATAAGGGAAAGAAAAAAGGGGTCGGGGACGCAATGAAAGGCGCCCCGCAACCCCGGAGTGAACGTAGGTCGGCACAGCCTTTCGGTCGAAGGGCGCAAAGGGCTGGCACACAGGCTTTTTGAAGGTCTGTTTGATGTAAAAAGGCTTAAACGGTGAAAGGCTCGCGCATGACGCGGTAACGCATACGATTGGCGGCTTCGTCGCCGGGGAATTCTTCCCGTTCTGGATCCCAGGTGACGGGACGGTTCAGACGCAGTGCAATATTGGAACAGTGGCACGCCGTGATGGAGCGGTGCGCCGATTCCGCTGTAGACTGGGGCTGTTGTCTGGATTTGATACAGTTCAAGAACTCGCGTACATGGTTGTCTGCGGGATAGCCGCCTGCAAAATGGCGGCCTGTAGCCAAGGACGCGGGATAGGTTTCGATGATGTTATCGTCACCTGTTTCGAGCCATCCTTCATCGCCTTCAAAGCGCACAGGACAGGATCCGAAACGCAATCCTTTTTTAATGATGAGCCGCACCCCATTGGCGTACTTGGCTTCAATATCGCCTTCTGGATTGATGGCTTCGTAGGTGATGGGGGAGGTGTGATCCATGCCCAGCGCCCATTGGCATAAGTCGATGGTGTGGGAGCCCCATTCGGAGATGGAGCCGCCGGAGAAGTCTCCATGGGTCCGCCAAAATCCCGTATGATATTCTTTGTTGTAGGGTCGCCATGCGGCTCCGCCCAGCCACAGATCCCAAGCGACATCTTCATAGGCAGGCGTCGGTTCCGGAGGCAGCACTTTGAATTGCATGTGCGAATCGGGCCATGCCTTTTCCGCGTAGACCGTGTGGATCGTTCCCAGAGCGCCGGAAGCGGCAAGTTCACGGGCAAACATAAAGTTGCCGACGTTGCGCCGCTGCGTGCCGCACTGGAAGATCCTTGCATAGCGTTTCACAGAGTCCGCCACGGCTCTGCTTTCGGCAATGGATACGCTGAGCGGTTTTTCGCAATAGATATCTTTGCCCGCACGGGCGGCATGGACGGAGACAAGAGAATGGTTATTGTCGCCTGTGGCGATCATGACGGCGTCAATATCGGGCTGGGCGATGAGCTCACGCCAATCGATGTAGGCGCGGCAATCTTCATTGCCGTAATGCTCGTTGACACGCTGTTGCGCGTCTTTTCTTTTTGCCCCTTGCACATCACAGACAGCAACGACGCGCACATCCGGATATTGTAAGAAGGCGTTCAAAATATATCTTCCGCGGCCGTTGATGCCGATGGCGCCCACATTGATGCGGTCGTTGGCGGTGACGGGCGCCGCAGCGGCGAAGCGCGAGGAAGCGAGTGCCAACGCGGTGCCTGCTGCGCTTGCTGTCGTGCTGAGAAAATGACGTCGCGATAGGGTTGAAAAGGTTTTCATTCCAGTATTCCTTTTGTGTGTAGACCTTGAGTTTGTGGTTATTGTTGCGGTGCAACCCGTTTGATTTTGATGTCGCGGATACGGATTTTCATGGGCGGCCCCTGATGGAGTTGGAAGCCGATGAATCCGCGTTTGCGCGCTTTAGGCGAATGATCGGTGACCTCGTGCATTTTATGGCCGTTAATGCGGCTGTAAAAATGGTTGCCCCGCACGTGTACTTCATATTCGTTCCATTCGTGGTGATCAATATAATCCAAGAGCACCTCTTCTGCGGCAAAGCGGCGCGCATCCAAAGCGTCATCTTCCTTGACCACGACGGCTTCACCCCGCCGCGCCAATACGCCGCGTCCGCCTTCTTCATAGCAGATTCCCGTGATCCAGTCTTCGGTGGAGAGGTCGGCTTGATAGCCGCGCAGCCGGTTATCATCAAAACGTTCGGATCTGAATTGAAGCCCCGAATTCGCCCAATCACTTTCTACTTTGTAGGTGAACTTAATATCGAAATCGGCGGGCGTGTCTTCAGTCCAGATCAAGAACACATTACGCGCCAAGGTTTTATCGGCCCGTGTTTCGCCAACAATCGCGCCGTCATCGACATACCAAAAATCGGGATCGCCTGACCAGCCCGCTAAGGAGCTGCCGTTAAAGATGGACACAAAAGTTTCATCCACAATCGGCGCGTCTGCCGTCTGCGCCTCTTCTGAGGTGAAAGGCGCGATAGCGTCGTTGTACGCCTCTTCCGTCATGGCGCCGCGCAGCTTGTCGAGCGCCAAACCCGCTTCCGCTTTGACCGTCTCATCCGAGCAGAGGGGATAGACCATCTGCACCGCTTCGGCACTGTCTAATTCTGCGAGTCCGGATAAGATCAGTTTGCGATCGTCGGCATTCCGTGCCCCGTCCAGGAGAAGGCGGTAGGCGGCGATGGCAGCGTCTTGAGGCAGTGCGTTGACGCGCAGCAGGCGTACGGCGCCGCGCAGGGCTAGGACGCGATGGGTCGAATGCTCGGAGGATGTGAAAAGGGCGGCGAGATCTGCAGCAGCTGCTGGATCCGGCCAGGAGGTGAGCACCCGTACAGCGGCATCCACCAGGGCTTCCGAGTCGTTGGTGATATAGGATTTCACGATCTCGTAGGCGCGGGTGCCTGCAATGCGTCCGAGTACACGGAAGAGAGAGGCGCTCGCATCAGCGGAAGCGTCATCCAAGGGCGCGATCACTTTGTTCAACAGGTCGTCGGGGATGGAGCCTGCGGCAAAATTTACCAGTCCGCCTTCGGGCACGGTCACCGCCTCTGCAGCATCGCGGCGGGTGAAGTCTACGATAAGCTGTTTCGCCTTGCCCGGAGCGGGATCGCCGAAGAGGGCGCTGCCCACGGGGAAGGAGAAGGTCGATTCTGCGATCTTCTCGCGCACGACTGCGGTAACGTCTTTAAATTCGCCATCGGGCAGATCGCCGTAGCGCGCCCGTTGAATAATGAGCTTTGCTTCTTTGAGCCCGGCGTGCTGGATTAAGGCGACCAAGGCATTCTCCGCTTCGCTGCGGCCCGTGTCGCCTTCCATGGTCAGCAAGAGGGCAAGCATGGGATCAATAAAGGCGGTGTCGCCGAGCATGCCCAAGGCTTTAAAGGCGGCGGCTCGTGTCCCTTCATGATTGCACTCTTCGAGGATGGCAGGTGCCGCGGCGACGATGTTCCGTTGTACAAGCACTTCGATGATGCCTGACCGCTCTTCCATGGGCAAGCTGGTCAGCGACGCGACGAGCGCACCTTCCATGTCCGCTCCCTGCAGACGCCGCAGCGTTTCCACGGCGGCCTGTCTGATTTCACGGCTTCCGTCTTCGCCGAATATGCGGGCGAGGGGTACAATCGCTTCTTCATTGCCATAGACGGCGATGGCTTTCATGGCGGCAATGCGCAGATCGTCACGGGTGTCTTTCAATAGGTCGAATAAGAAGGTCTGTTGCAGTGCCTCGTTGCGCCGTGACAGGGACTCCAATAAAGGCACTTGAATATCTTTGTCCAACTTGTGGAATAAGTCGGCGAATTGGGCTGCAGTACCTTCCGCTTCCAGTTGGGCTACGGCGGCGATGGCATCTTGGCGCAAGAAGAGATCATCTGATTGGATGGCGTGCAGCACGGCTTCCGTTGCTTCTTTGGGCAAAGCTTTCAACAGTCCGCGAAATGCGCCGGCGCGGATGTGATCCGCCCACTTGTTTTCCAGCAAGGGATAATAGCAGGCGGCGGCATCTTCCGGGCTGCCTGCGGCGTTCAAGTTCTCGGCAAGGAGGAGCAGGGCTGTGGCGCCGATCCGCTCGATCTCTGTATCGTCAGCTTTACACATTTCTTGTAAAAATGCGGCGGCTTGATCACCGCCGATCCGTGCCAAGGCGGTGGCAGCCAGTTCCAGCATTTGTTTGTCTTCAATCTTAAGCCCGGCAATGATGGCAGGCACGGCTTCTTCCACTTTACGGTCCGCCAGCGTATCCATGATACCCAGCTTCACTTTGCGCGGGGCATTGGGCAGCGCCTCCAAGAGGGCGGCGTCGACTTCGGCATACGGCATAGGCGCCAAAGCACAGCGCGCTAAATGGGCTTTCTTTTCATCTTGGAACAGGGCAACGAGGGCGGGCACCGTATCGACGGTTCCGATGACGGCAAGGATTTTTGCCGCCCCATATTGTTGTCCCCATTCTTCGCCGTGCTCCAAGGCATCCAAACATTCCTTTTCTACGGCGGCGCGCGCCTCGGGACTGCTCAGCGCTTTTTGAATGGGTTCGTCTAGGTTCAGTTCGACGCCGTCTTCGTTTTGTGCGAAGGCGAATCCGGCAAGCAAACAGAGGGCTGCCGTGAAAATAAGAGGGTGTCGCAAATACATGAGTTCACCTTTCCCGGTGGTTTGAGACTTGGCTGACATAACACCATAATCCGATGGAACGCGACCATGCGCTCTATCCCGTTGACGGGCTGATTATGGCTTCCAACATTCATGCGAACAATAGCAGTTAAACGAAAAGGGACAGGGTGAATAAGCTTCCCCCTATCCCTTGTGTGCTGGTCTAGGATTTGGTCCATGCGCCGGATGCTGCGCTGTTGAGGACGGCTTCGCAAACGACCTGAGTTTCCAAGGCGTCTTTGAAGGTGGGCGCGCAAGGCTCACCGCTTTCAAGAGATTTCATAAAGTCCGCCGCTTGGTGGATAAAGGAGTGCTCGTACCCGATTTGCAAGCCCGGTACCCACCACCGTTCCATATACGGATGGTCGCCGCCGTGATCGCTCACATGGATGGATCGCCAGCCGCGCATGGGACCCGGGTCGTTGTGATCGAAGATTTCGAGGCGGTGCAGGTCGTGCAAGTCCCAGCGCAGGGAGGCATGCTCGCCGTTAATCTCTAGGGTGAAGAGCGCTTTATGCCCGCAGGCATAGCGTGTGGATTCGAAGAGGCCCATGGAACCGTTTTCGAAGCGGCATAAAAAGGCGCAGGCATCGTCAATGCCGACGGGCTCCGGTTTGCCGGTCAATACGTGCATCCGCTCTTTGATAAAGGTTTCCGTCATGGCGCTAACGGTGGTAATGCTGCCGTTCAGCCAGAGGGCAGTATCAATGCAATGGGCAAGGAGATCGCCCGTTACACCGGATCCGGCAGCGTCAAGATCCAGGCGCCAATTGGACGCGCCGCCTTGGGGCACACTTTCGGAAATGCACCAGTCTTGTAAAAAGTTGGAGCGATAATGGAAGATCCTGCCCAATTTGCCCGAATCAATAATGGCTTTGGCAAGGGACACGGCAGGGATTCTGCGGTAGTTATACCAAATGGTGTTGGCAACGCCCGCCTTTTCCACGGCGTCGACCATCTCTTTGCCTTGGGCAACATTCAGGGCAAGGGGCTTTTCACAGAGGATCATCTTGCCGTTTTCTGCTGCCGCCAGCGCGATATCCCGATGGAAATTGTTGGGCGCGCAAATATCGATGGCGTCAATATCGTCGCGTTCAACGAGGGTGCGCCAATCCGTTTCTATGGAAGCATAGCCCCATTGTTTGGCGAAGGCGGCGATATTTTCTTTGTTCCGCGCACAGGCTGCCTGAAGCACCGGTTGATAGGCGAGTTCCGGGAAAAAGTTGGGGACACGATTATAGGCGTTTGAATGGGCACGGCCCATAAATCCGTAGCCGACCATTCCAATCCGAAGTTTTGACATAAGGTCTTTCCTTTCCACTCCCTGCTTCAGCAGGGTAGGCTAACTCTATTCACAGAGCGTTTATTCTGTCCAGCCGTGGGCATCACGAACAGCAATCATTGACGCCAAAATCGAGTTCCAAGTCTGAGGATCGAGTAGGGTTTCATTGGCGAACATGCAGCCGTCCCAGCAGATATGCCGGATAGTTTTCGTAATGACGCCGTTCTGATCGCGCAGCCAGAAGCCGGCATGTTTCACAATGTCCAGTTTCCCGTTGGGGTCTTCGGGCAGACAGTGCCTTCCCGTTTTATCGTGACTGCCCGAGCCTTTCACGGTAGCATCATTTTGAGCCACATGAAAGTCCAGGGTCCACGGGCGCAGCACATTGGTCAATTTGGTGTACGCCTCTTCGAAGAGCGCCTCATTGTCCCATGTGAAATCGGCCGGGACCAAGGCATCTTCGGGGGCGTTTGCTCCCAGCAGATAGAGCAGCGTATGCGCCATGTCCGCTTGAAAGCCGAAGACGCCTTTACGATCGACCATCTCCAAGAGTTGCAGCATATAGCGCCAGCTGTGCATGCCGCCCCAGCAGATTTCGCCTTCAGCCACTAAGAGCTCGCCGTATTCCTCGGCAATGTCGCAGGCTTCGCGCAAGGTCTGGGCAATACGCTTTTGGTTCGCTTCGGGATCAGCAGACCAGGCTTCCGGGCTGACGGCGGAATCGATGCGGATCGCGCCTGTGGGACGTATACCCAATTCGCGCAATTGCTTGCCGATGACGCAGGATTTCCGTACTTGGTCGAGATACCATTTTCGGGAATCGCCCTCGCCCATGGCGCCTTCATCGCCGCCCCAGATCGGCGCGACGAGGGAGCCAATTTTCAAGCCCCGCCCTGCGATATCGTCGGCTAAAGCCTTGACGCCGTCGGCGCTGATATCGATGCTGATGTGGGGATCGGAGAGGAATAAATCGATGCCGTCGAAACGGACACCGTCCACTTCCGCCGCCGCGGTCAGGTCGAGCATTTGTTCCAAGCTGATGGGCGGTTCTGCGCCGTCGCCTTTGCCTACAAGTCCGGGCCACGCCGCGTTATGCAGTTTGGGATAGTTATTCACATGCTGTGTCATGATGATGTAATCCTCCCGTGAATTAAAGTTTTACAGGCATATTGTCATGGGCATCCGGCCCAAAATGTTTCAAAATAACGATGGGATCTGATTTGCTGGGGTTGGTGATGGTGACCCCTTCTTTGGCGGCACTTTCGGTCACAAAGAATTCGTCGTAGGTTAATTGACCAAAGCGGATCAAGGCGGGCGACTCAATATCCCAATTACCCATGGTTCCGTGCCCTTGGACAACATAGCAGCCGTAGCAGCCGCCGTCTTTCACGGTCACCGTGGCGCCGGGCAGGACGGTCAATTCTTTGGCGCTGAATTCTTTTGCCAAATAGCAAATCCATTTCTCTTCATAGCCTTGGGCGCGCATCGCTTCCAAATCATTGACAGGGATGGGATTCATGAAATGCTTTTCTTTGAAGAGCGGATCCGTGTTCTGTTCCCAATCGATGACGTCAAGCAGGTATTCATGATTGCCCTGCTCTTCTTTGGGCGTATCTTTCCAGAGTAAGTCCGTGCTGATCACTTGATCATGTACGACGGATTCATACATGGCGAAGACGTCGGAAGCTTTCTGCGGTTCATAGGTGCAGAGGCTGCCGGGGGCATGCAGTACACCGGGCGGCACATTCCAACCCGTGCCCGGCGTCAACACGTGGGCAACAGACAGAGCGGCGATACGGTTATCGCCCTTGTCGAAATCGCGTAAGGCGGCAAGTACTTCTTCCTTGGTCACGCCCGGCACGAGTCCGAAAAAAGTATAGGGGAAATCACCGCCGTGATTGTTCAGCTGGGGCGGGAAATAGTAGGCTTCCGGTTTGCCCAGCGCATCAACGCGCGCCGCGTGGTCATCATCATGATGGATATGCAAGGGGAGCGCGCCTTGGTTGTCGAAGAATTTCGAATACATGGGCCAGCGCCCGTGGGCATCCCACAATTTACCGATAATCTGCCCTTTCAATTCGTCGATAGCATCGCGCAGCAGGATCAGTTCTGTCTTGCCGCCCTCTTCAAAGGCGATGTGGCTTAAGCCCTCGTTTTTGCTGGTCAAGGGACCGTTGTCGGCGGGCGTGGTCGATGAAAACCAACGCTCATCAATCCCGCCGCGGTTGCCGCCTAAGGCGTAATAATCGTTGGGATGTAATTTGATGCGTTTGCCGGGGACGCAAAATTCCCGAGGCACCCAGGTCGGCGTCAATCTCATAATACCTTTACCCTGTTCCAGTGCCCGTTCTGCAATTGCTTTGGCTGTGCTCATAGTCGTTCTTATTCCTTTTCTTGGTCTATAATTTTACTAACCCTTGGATCAACTATAGCAAATAACCCCGTGTCTTTTGCAATAGATGCGCGGCGCTTGGCTGCGCAAATCCACAGGGCTGTCGATCAATACGCTCATCATGAGAATAAACCAATGAGCGGGGAGCGATCAACTCTTAAGGGGGCGTGTCAAACCCCCGCTTTTGGATCCATTCTGCCCAACTCGGCGGCGGGATGGATGGGGGCATGGCGACCAACTGTACTTTCACCAACAACTCGGCCACGGACCAGGGCGGCGGGATAAATTACGGCACGGCCACCGACTGTACCTTCACCAATAATTCTGCCAAGCGGGGCGGCGGGGCATATGGGAGCACGGCGATCAACTGTATTTTTGTCAATAACTCGGCCGATGACAAGGGCGGCGGAATATATGACAGCATGGCGACGAACTGTACCTTCATCAGCAATACGGCCTTTTTGTACGGCGGTGGGATGTCTTGGGGAACGGCGACCAACTGTATTTTTGTCAATAACTCGGCCGAGGACAATGGCGGCGGGATGTATGAGGGTACGGCGACCAACTGTACCTTTATCAACAACTCGGCCTCATACGATGGCGGCGGGATGTCTTCCGGCACGGCGGTCAACTGCATCCTCTGGAGCAATTCTCCAGATGACGCATACCGAACAAGCGTGAGCTATTCTTGCCTTAGCGCTGCTTATGCCGGAATGGGTAATATTGTTGGCAATCCCGACTTTGTAAATCCTTCGTCGGAAGATTTTCGTCTAAGCTCCACTTCGCCCTGCATTGATGTGGGCACGTCGGACGGAGAAGATATTCCATCAACGGATATGGATGGAGTGCCTCGCCCTCAAGGAGCAGGCATCGATATGGGTGCCTATGAATATTACAGCCCTGTACCTGTGCCTGACGTGGTGGGTAAACCCCAAGGAGAGGCAGAAACGCTGATCTTAGGAGCCGGATTGGTTGTCGGCGAGGTGGTCGTGCAATATAACAACATGGTTGCTGTAGACCGCGTTATCAGCCAAGACCCGACGGCAGGCGCTGAGGTCTATGGGGACCGCCCTGTTGATCTGATTATATCTTTAGGCCCTGAATCATTTAGCGTCGTTTTCGATTTAGCCGGGAAAGGCACGCGTACAGGCGGCGGTGACCTGGAGCAGACCCTGGTTTATGGCAGTGCCGCCGCCGCTCCTGAAGTCCAAGGCAATACGGGTTGGATCTTTGACGGATGGGATGTCGCCTTCGATGTCATTATTTCGGATTTAATTGTGATAGCGCAATACACGCCGGTAAATGAAGGCGAAGGCGAAGAGTCCGTCGAAGGTGAGATACCCGTAGAGGGCGAAGAGCCCGGCGAAGGAGAAGAACCCGTCGAAGGCGAAGAGTCCGTAGAGGGTGAAGAACCCGTTGAGGGCGAAGAGCCCGCTGAAGGTGAGATACCCGTCGAAGGCGAAGAGCCTGTAGAAGGTGAAGAGTCCGTCGAAGGAGAAGGCGAAGGCGAGGCATCCACTGAAGGGGAGCCCGAAGAGGTGGAGGATAGCTGCGGTTGTTGCAAGAGTAATGATAAGATTCTGTCCTTACCTGAATTGCTGCACAAGGGGCTTGGTGATTGGCTGCTCATTGGCGTAAGTCTGATAGGCGTCGGCATCTTCGCGTATCGTTCGCGCTGATATAAAATCTAATCTCTACTATAAGGACCGTCTCGATGGTGAGGCGGTCCTGTTTGTTATAAGAAGGACGGGGTGGACGGGAGACGCACAAAGCCTTCCGGTGTAGGGGCGAGATTTATTGCGCCCGAGGTGTTTGTGTCATTGAGGTGCTGCGCCTAGGCATCCGCAATACCTTACTTCGCTCACGATGACCCAACGAAGCTTGAACACAGGCGGTCCCGCGAGAGCCGGGATAAGGAAAGGCTTTACTGAAACTAAAGCTTAATGCTATTCTTCAGGGATAATATGTGGACGACAATAACCGTTTCGCCTCCGAAGGGGCTTAGCAATGAACAGGAGCAAACAATGGCATATATTCTTGCGTTGGATCAGGGCACCACGAGTTCACGAGCCATACTCTTCGATCAGAACGGGCGGGTACGGTCGCTGGCGCAAAAAGAATTCACCCAGCATTATCCCGAACCGGGCTGGGTAGAACACGATCCGGAAGAAATTTGGTCGTCCCAAATCACTGTTGCCCTTGAAGCAATGGGCAAGATCCATGCATCTGCCCAAGACATTGCCGGGCTGGGCATTACCAATCAACGGGAGACCGTGGTCGTCTGGGATCGCGACACGGGCAAGCCAATTTATAATGCCATTGTTTGGCAGGATCGCCGCACAGCGGAAGAATGTGCACGGCTGAAAGAAGCGGGCTTTGAAAAGGGGGTGCAAGAAAAAACTGGGCTCCTACTTGATCCTTACTTCTCCGGGACGAAGATTAAGTGGATTTTGGATCATGTGCCCGGAGCACGGGAGAAAGCTGAAGAGGGGAAACTCGCCTTCGGCACCGTTGACAGCTGGCTCATATGGAAACTGACGCGGGGCAAGCTCCACATTACCGATGGGAGCAACGCTTCCCGTACGCTCCTCTTTAATCTGCATACAGGCGCTTGGGATGATGGATTGCTTGGCATGCTCCAAATCCCTAAAAGCATGCTCCCTGAAGTGAGAAATTCCAGTGAGCCTTATGGCGTGACAGGCGCGGATATCTTTGCGTCGCCCATACCCATTGCCGGTATGGCAGGCGATCAACAGGCCGCCTTGTTCGGACAATTATGCGTGGAACCGGGCATGGTGAAAAACACCTACGGGACCGGCTGTTTCATGCTCATGCATACAGGAGAGCAGCCCATCGCTTCCACCAATAAACTGCTAAGTACTGTGGCGTGGATGCTTGACGGAAAGCTGCACTACGCCCTTGAGGGCAGTGTATTCATTGCGGGCGCTGTGGTGCAGTGGCTGCGTGACGGCTTAGGTTTGATTCAGTCCTCCTCAGACATAGAAGCGCTCGCTGCGCAGGTTAGCGATACGGGCGGTGTCTATCTCGTGCCTGCCTTTGCAGGGCTGGGCGCGCCCCATTGGGATCCCCATGCGCGGGGACTCATCGCAGGGCTGACGCGGGGAACAACGGCGGCACACCTCGCCCGGGCCGCCCTCGAAGGCATCGCCTATCAAGCAGCGGATGTCGTCAATGCCATGGCTGCTGATGCTGATTGTGCTATTCGAGAATTGCGCGTTGACGGCGGCGCTTCCGCCAACAACCTGCTCATGCAGTTTCAAGCCGATGTCTTGGATACGGTGATCGTCCGGCCGCAGCTCCTTGAGACGACCGCCTTGGGCGCTGCCTATTTAGCGGGATTGGCTCTTGGCTTTTGGGATAATCTTGATGCGGTCCGGCAGCAGTGGCAAGAAGACCGCCGCTTCACGGCGCAAATAGATAGGCAAACACGTGAAAAGCGCTACGCCGGCTGGCAAGATGCATTGCATCGCTGCCGTGGTGGATTTTCCTAAACTGTCACTTCGATTCTCGGTTTATTTTTATTGGTTTCATAACCTTCAACCATCCTTCTCAAAGGGGAGATATAGTCCATGCCCGAAACACCCATGCAGTCTTGGGAACAAATACGCCTGCTCGTGGAAGAAAACGATGCCCAAGGACTCAGCGATTTTCTAGACGCCCTCCCTGCCGGCGAAACGGCGCGTGCCTTTTCACGGCTCGATGAAGAGGCGTGTAACCAAGTACTTTTATTGTTGGAGCCTGAAGATGCCGCCGACATTATCGAAGAGATGACCGATGCCCAAGGCGCCGATATCATCGAGGATTTGCCGATTGATGAAGCGGCGAGCATTATTGATGAGATGGAGAGCGACCGGCGGGCGGATATCTTGGGCGAACTCCATGAGGACGACGCCGAAGCCATTTTGAAACAAATGGATCCCGAAGAGGCGCAGAATGCCAGAGCGCTGCTGCAATATGAACCCGACACTGCGGGCGGGATGATGATAACCGAATTCCTCGCTTATGGTGAGGATGATACCGTCGCCCGCATACAGGATGATCTGCACAGCCACGCTGCCGAAGAATCCATTATCGGGGGACAATATATTTATGTCTATTCGGCGCGCGGGGCTTTGGTCGGTGTATTGCGCTTTCGTGATCTCTTTTTTGCACAGCCCGATAAGCCGATCAAATCCCTCATGATTGCCAATCCCATTTTCGTCTTCACCAACACCTCCTTGGAAGAACTGAATGATACCTTTGAACGCTACCCCTTTTGGGCTTTACCTGTCGTCGATGAGGCGGGCAAGCTTCAGGGTGTTGTCCGTCAAGTGGATGTGGTGGAGGAGTGGGGCGAGGAGCAAGGACGTACGCTGCTGCGCATGGGCGGTATCGCCTTTGGAGAAGAGTTCCGCAACATGCCGCTGTGGGAACGGAGCACGCGCCGTTTATCGTGGCTTTTTTTAAATATGATCTTGAGCATGGTCGCCGCCAGTGTGGTTCTCGGCCATCAAGAAACGGTCGATCGTCTCTTTATTCTCGTGTTCTTTATGCCCATCATCTGCAATATGAGCGGCTGCACCGGCAATCAATCGGTAGCGGTCAGTATTCGCGAACTCGCCCTAGGCTTAATTAAACCAGAAGACTTCAAACATGTCTGGTTCAAAGAAATACAGATCGGTTTGATCAATGGTCTTCTTTTGGGCAGCGCCTTGGGATTGATTGCCGCCCTCTTTTCTCAAGATGGCGCAATCATGGGCGCAGTCATCGGCACAGCCTTCGCCGTCAACACACTCGTTGCCGTATCGCTGGGTGGACTCATACCGCTGCTCCTGCGCAGAATGCGTATTGATCCCGCCTTGGGCGCGCCGCCCATGCTGACGACCCTCACCGATATGTGCGGATTTTTTGTGGTGTTGACCCTTGCACGGGCAGCCATTGAAGCGGGGCTTATCGGCGGCTAAGGGGAGAGCATAGACCATAAAATGGAAGGGCTAAACGCAACACGGCGCTTTAGCCCTGTCCCCGTGCTCGAAACAGATTAAATAGTGTCTCCGCTTCCTTGTTCGATGTGGAGTGTGTCTTTGATGTATTGGGTGATATCTCCGGGAATCTCATCGTATTCTGATCGGTGGACACGTCTTGCCCCGAAGTCAATCTTTACGCAATCCCGTTCATTCTATCACCTTATCATTTAATCTTTTGCAGTCCTTTAAACATGAGGTAGTGTTGTTTTATGGGGCGCTTGTCCATCCAGCTGCGCACGCTTTTGGTTTGCCAGGGTCCTGAATCTTCCCCGGCGCCGGAATTATTATCCCAGAGCCATTTGGGCGTAGGCCACAGGCAATAGCTCGGATCAATGGCTTCGTAAACGGCTTCGCTCACGCCTTGTTGTCCATGATGTGCCATTTGCACGTAGTCGGAAGGCAGATAGGCGGCTTCAGGGCTTGCCATTAATTTATTGCCTCCTTCGACGCCGAGATCAGCCAAGAACAAAACAGATTTGATGCCGTCATCAAAACGCAGCACCATGGACGAGTTGTTCAACGTATTCACGAGAATTTCAGGATTGCATACGCCGAGGACGCGAATGGAAATGCCGTCAATGGAAATGACTTGTCCCGGTGCGGGCATGAGCACTTCTTTCCCGCTCTTATCTACGGCATCGGTCAGTTCTTCATAGACTTTGAAGGAACCTTCGTCACAGTTCTTTTCAAACCATTCGCGGTCGGGGTAGGAGGCGTAGAGCGCGTTGATTTCCAAGCCCTCCGGATTGTTCAGCACATCGGTCAGTGCTTGGCAATGATCAAGGTGAACGTGGGTCAGGAACCACGCTTCGACCTTGCCGCCCCGCGATTCTATAAAGCGCCGCAAATAGGGAGCGTTTTGGTAGTAGCCGCCGTCGATGACGATGAGTTTATTGTAGACGGTTTGGATGACATAAGACATCATCTGAGGCATGTCTCCATTGGGCAGCTGCCACACCGTGAAAGATTGGTTCCGTTGGCGCAGGGCTTCTTTACTTTCTCCTTGCTCATAGGCGAAGACTTCGGAGTGCATCGTATAAAAACGATAGCCCGTGTCATGCTGCACCAAGATCGGACTGGACTTATCATTGTCCACAATGGGGTTGCCGCTGTACTTTTCCCAATGGATCAGGTCTGTTGAAGCCGCCACATTGGAGGTCCATTCTTGCGGCCAATTGCCGGGGATGAGCCCGTGGAAATAGGCGTAGTAAATGCCCTCATATTTGACAATCTGATCCATGGCGATCATGGCCTGATCGTAATCGTCGGGTCCCCGTTCCAATACGGGTTCATCTTGCACATGAACCCATTTTTTGAGATCGGTGGAAGTGGCGAGCCAAATGGCTTCATCATCGCGCTCATAAAAGAGATACCAGACCTCATCTTCATACCAAACTGTTGGCGTGCCGAAGGGCCCCGGGTCAATGGCTTCACCATTGGTTTTTAAAATCGTTAACACCCCCTCTTCCTGCCAGTGAATGCGGTCTTTAGAAATCAAGAGATGGGTTTCATCATTATGATTCTCAGCGAACATATAATAGCTGCCGTCCACTTTTACGACGATCATATCTTCCACCCACATTTCCACGTCCAAGGGATTGTTCGCGTAGCGTTCCCAATGGAGTCCGTCGGCTGAAGTAGCGTAGCCCAGTTGTTTGCGGACACGCTTATCTGACGGATAGCCCGTATACCAAAGGTGATACATGCCCTCTTCGTAGAGGATCCATCCCCGCTCGCGCAGGTTTTCATCCCAAGCGCCTTCTCCGCCGCCTTCAAAGACCGGGTTTTCAAGGAGAGGCGTAAAGGCGACCAGTTCCGTTGGAAAAGGCAGCGAATCGGCGGCTGCCGCAGATGCGAAAGTAAGCGCGAGGCTGAGCATCAGCAGGGTGAGGATAAAGCGCGTAGGCATAGGGCGTAACTCCTTCATAATTGTGTATGCCCGGGATGGCCGCTCCGTAGAGGCGCGACACATCACCGGGCAATTATTAGATGCAGTATTCTTTAACTATCATAGATCAGGGAAGGGTGAAAGCGTCCACTTCCTCGCCGTCTTCGTTGATAGCTTTGAAGCTCAAGCCGTCGGGACGTACATCGGTAACCCAGAAATGGGCAATTTGGCCTTCTTTCTCATTGTACCAGCGCGGTTCGGAATCAACCTCTCGGGGATCAACGCCAAAGGTACCGTCGCCGAGATAAATGGTGCCTTCGCCCCTTTCGACAACTTTATTGTCTTTGAGGGGTCTCGAACGTTTGAACACGTGGTCGTGATGTTCGTAGCCGATGGTGAGTCCATATTTGTCGAAGAGCGGGCCCCAGTGGGTACGTGCCATTTTCGAGGGAAGCCCTTCGAAATCACGGTGCGCAGGGTAGAGGGGCACGTGATAGTTGGCAAATTTATATTTCACGTCTTTGTGTTTTTCAAGCTCTTTGCCAAGCCAGTCGGTCTGCCAGCCGTCAATGGAAATCAGATGGCCCGTATCTAAGAAGAAGATAACCACGTCATCGCTGAATTTCTTGGTGTGGAACACATATTTGCCTTGACGCCCGAAAAAGCCGAGATAGAAGGGCGAACGCATGTTGATATCATCGGAGATATAGGAGTTTGTTTCGTGGTTGCCGATGGCGGCTACCATGGGGATCATGCGGCCGTCGCTGGTGTGCATGAAGTCATCCCAGTTCTTGAACCACTGAATCCAGTCTACATATTCGGAGAAAAGGCCGTTGGCATAGGGAATGTCGCCGCCGATGGTCACAAAGTCCGGATCTTGCTCGCCTGCCCATTTCAGGAGCTTGCGCGCACGTTCACCGATATTCATGTCGCCGCCGTCCACAAAACGGAAAGGCTTATCGCCGCCGGGAAGGGTGCAGAAAGAACGTTCCGTCGTGTAGCCGTATTCGGGATCGCCGCCGACGAAATAATAGGTCTGACCCGGTTTCAGATCTTTCAACGTTGCCATATAAATGGCGCGGCGGTCATACAATTCGATGAGCGTCTGGTAATAGGTTGCTTCAATCTTGTTCGCATAGGATTTCGGATTGCCGTCACGAGGAACGGTGTCATAGTAGACGGTTACACGACCGGTACGACGTTTGACACAGAGGTTCACGTCGATGGTCGTGGTCGGATCATCGGAATAAGTCAAGTAGGTGTGTAAGGGGCCGTCTTTGGGTTTGTCCGAAGCTGCCGCTGCCGGTGTGGCGGCCATAATGCTCGCCGCGCCGCCTGCGCCGCCTGCCATGGCTATGGAGGCGCCCACCGCGCCGGTGCTCTTCAGAAAAGAGCGGCGTGAAGCGGTCAATTTCTCATCAGGATGTGTCATTTTTTCTTGTCTCCTTTACTAGGTTCCGGAAGACGCCTTCGCCTTCCAATTTACATAAAAAAACAGTGAACTCTTTTTCGAGTCTAACAAAGCGATGTATATAAAAATAGTTTAAATAAGGACTTTCTATTTCCGTCTACGGTGTCGCCGTCGTGTTGGGATAATACTGCATGCGGAATTTTACGGCGAAGTCAGGCGACGCAGTACCCGTCAAAGTGATGCGGGATAATATCCCTTTTTTCTTGTTTGCTTTACAGATATCTTCCAGACTTTCCACCGCAAAGCTGCCCCCGTCACTTTGGATTTCGAGGGTGCCCGTGTCGGTCATAATCCGTACCGTATCACCCTCGGCTTCTACGCGCTGCCAGGTCATGAGCGCTTCTTCCACGTCAAAGCTTCCTTCTTGGAAGTGAAAACGATCTTGCAGCGTCAAGCCTTGGGCCTGCAGTTGGATGATTCGTTCGGCCTCTTCTAATTCGGCCATAGCATAGGCGGCTTCAAAACGGATGCGTGTTCCTTTGTCGCCAAGCTGTTCAATGCTTCCGCTGCTGCGGGGACCCGTAGCCTGCAGCTTCCCTTGAATCCGTGGAACGCTGTGACCGTAGGAATTTGCAAAAATACTTTCATAGCGTTTGCCGCTGAAATAATCCCGGTTATACAGGCCCGCGCCGGGATCACAGAGATAAACCACTCCGTCTACGGCAACAATGAAACTGCCCACATCGTTATTATTATGAGGTTCCGCGTTGTGACCCGCTTTCGCGATGACAGTCAGCGTGCCGCCTGAGACAGGGGTGGAGAGTTTGATGATTCCCGATTCGGGAAGGAACAGATCGGTGATGGGCAAATCTTTTTCAACGGTTTCTATTTCCCATAAGATATTGCGCAAGGCAAAATGGAATTGCCCTTGGGGCTGCGGCGAAGCCAACGCGGCAAGGGCTTTATTGCCCGTTCGTTTCGACAGATGACCGGCAAGGTAGGCGTCGATGGTGTTGCGTTCTTGGGAGTCGGCGAAGCTGGCGTAGGTGTTATTGCCTAAATAGACGGATAGGGGATAGGCGGCAATGGACGGCATTTTCTCATGGGCAAGCAAGTCAATTGCGCCTGCCGTGCGCACGCGCAGCATCTCCGCAAAGACCACATATTCACTGAGACCGTAACTCCAATAGCCTATGCCTTCCAAACAGGAGCCGTCTGTATGAAAACCCTTGTCAATAAAGCGTTCCAATTGTTGCACAATCAGTGCCAGCGCTTGGGCAAGACGATCCTCGTCCTTTTCATAGAGGAGAAAGGCTTGTCCTACCGACCCGGCGCATACGCCCGTCCAATTGTTGAGTCCTCGGCTCCAGCCGTATTTTTCGCCATAGGTGAGGAAGGGGTCGAAAATACGGCGCGTTAATTCCTGATGAACACGTTCATGAATTTCTTTGGGTAAGGTATCGCCCAAGGTCGCGGCAATTTGCGCGAGCCAAGCGCCTGTTTCAGCGGCGGCAAGATCAATATAGGATGCATCTTTTTCGTGTGCAGGGAGAACCCAAGATGTTTCCTCGCAAATAGACCAGATCAGATCATTCACCCGATCCAAGCGCGTCAGATCATTGCTGAGCAATAGGACGAGGGCTTCACGGGCGAGCAAACTCCTTTTTTCGAAATAAGGCGTTTGAAAAGCGCTTCGGTCACCGGTCTTTTTAAATAGACGATACAAAGAGTAGGTGAGTTGGGGGAGTTCTGTCGTTGCTGCCGCCCCTTTGCCCCAGTCCACGAGCACAGCACTTACTGGCAGCGCGGCAAGCTCGCTTGGAGATAAGGCCTCCAATTCAGGGAAAAGCAGGGGGGAAGCGGGCGTGTTTTGCAGCAGCTGTTTCATCTGTTCTGCAGTCGGCCCCGCTGTTTCTTGCGGAGGACGCGCCTCTTCTCCATAGGCGGGAGCGAAGGCTGCGATGGAAAAATAAACCAGTGTCACAAGAGTGGCGCACACAAAATACGGTGGAGTTCGGTCGTTTTTAATCATGCTCGTGAGTATAACATAAAAAAAAACAAAATAAACACCTTTAAAATTTCGGTTCTAAAGTGCGAAAATAGATCAGAACGAAGCGGTATAAGAGCAACACCATGCACAAAGAGAGGACTACCCTTTCCTTTTTGTCAAGAACACAGCACTGTGGTATATAATCATTTCTGCACAAATATCAGGTCAAATGCCCTAACGTTTGCCGGGAACAAGGAGGATTGAGAATGTGTACCTGTTGCATGAACCGCAGATCTTTTCTGGGGGTATCCACAGCCTTGACGGCTGCCACAGCCGTAGGCGCTTTCTCGAAAGGAGCCGCGGCAGCGACGCCCGATTGGCCCGCTGATTATTGGGATGGGAACCGAAAGCCCCATACCTTGGGCAGACCCTTGCGCGTGCAGCCTATCCTGATGTACCGTACTCCTGAACCGCGGGTCCAAGACTCATGGAAATCGTGGGGCGGCATACAAACGGAGGAGGCGGCGGCCGAAGAAAAGCTGCGCATTACAGAAGAGTTGGAAAGCCTGAGCCGCCGAGCTGATTTTCCTCTCGAGCTGCTTCCCGTGGCGGCTATAAAAACCGAGGAAGAAGCGCAGCAGGCGCACGCGTCCAATCCCGACGTGGTGATTGTGTATCCCGCCACGGGCTCGGGGCAGCTGTTGCAAAGCGCGTTGTTGCCGGACGGTGGATTGATCTTTGTACGGCATCGTTCAGGCCCAGTCTATTATTGGTATGAAGCCTTGAGTGTGCGTCAATTGACCAAAAGCGGAGAAGCAGCCGATCCGCGGCGCCGTGCTTCCGTGGAGGATGTGGTGGTAGATGATACGGATGAATTGCTTTGGCGGCTCCGCGCCCGATTTGCCGCACACAATTTCATGGGCGCTCGGGTTCTTGCCATCGGCGGCGCTCAGGGTAAATACGATGACACTGCGCCGCAGTTCGCCCAAGACCGCTTTAAGATGGATATAGTCGACGCCTCCTACACGGATCTCGAAAAACGTATCGTGTCGGTGTTAGCTGACCCTAAGAAGATGGCGCTTTGTGAGACGTGGACCGATCAGTATCTCGCGCTGCCCCGTACGACGCTGAACACGGAACGGGATTTCGTCGTACGAAGTTTTATGCTCTACGGCATCTTCAAGGATCTTATGGAGGAAGCAGGCACAGACTTGATGACCATTAACCAGTGTATGAGCACCATTATCCCCATGTCCCAGACAACGGCTTGTCTGACCTTGGGCTTGTTGAACGATGAGGGACAGGTCGCTTTTTGTGAAGCGGATTTTGTAATTGTTCCTGCCGGCATCTTTTTGCGCTATCTGTCGGGCAAGCCCGTGTTCATGCACAACTCCACCTTTCCCCATAACGGTGTGGTCACCTGTGCTCATTGTACGGGGCCGCGGCGTATGGACGGCGTACACTATGATCCGGCAGAGATCCTCACCCACTATGAATCGGAATATGGCGCGGCGCCGAAAGTGGAAATCCCCGTCGGCCAAGAGCTGACCTTTATCAGCCCTGAATTCGCCACAGGCCGCTGGGTGGGGATACGCGGCGTTGTGGAAGATAATCCCTTCCTCGAGATTTGCCGATCCCAACAGGATGTGCGTATCCATGGCGATTGGCGGCGGCTCATCAACGAAGTGCGTGATTCCCACTGGATGATGGTTTACGGCGATTATCTCAAAGAGATTGCCTATGCCGCGCCTCAGATTGGCGTGACCGTGGACGCCATCACCGCCTAATATAAAGAAGACGCCGTCCTCTCGCAAGAGCGACGGCGTCGAAGATAAAACAGTCTTGTCTTTAGCAGGGCAGTTCCCAGCCTTTGCGGTATTCTTTGCTGACGATTTCCGCGGGGTTAGACACGTTAAGTGCCACGCCGTTCTGGTTGTCCCAGTGCAGTTTTTGACCGGATTTCACCACCAGATTACCAAAGTTCACCATTTCCGTGAAGGGACCTGCGTAATCGAAATTCGAACAAGGCACTTTGCCCGTCTTAATGCCGCGGATCCAATCCAGATAGGGGTTTTCATCGGGAATACGTTCTAAGGTCTCGTCGGGGAAGGTGTATTCTTTCATGGCGGCGTCGGGCAGCAGACGCGGATTGCCCGCATATTCGCCCGCCGTGATAATGCCTTTATCGCCGATGAAGAAGGAGCCGTTGAGATCCTCATCGCCGAGGACATCCCCTTCCGGGACTCCTGCCGGACGATCCGGGCGGTTATACACTTTTTCGCCTGTCTTTTCGTCTTGGTAATGACCGTCATACCAATACACATCGACGGGGGGCATGTCGCCGCGGGCGGGGAAGGAATATTTAATGGTGGTGAGCAAGGGGAAGGTCTGATCGTTGCGCCCTTCCTGATGAACCACTTCCACCGTGTAATCGGAAGTTTCTACCAGCTTCAGCGCCATATAGGCACCGTCCATAATGTGGCACGCCATGTCGCCGAGGGAACCGCCGCCAAAATCCTGCCATGCACGCCAGTCATGGGGCGCTAATTTGTGGTGGTAGGGACGCCAGGGCGCAGGGCCGATCCAACGATCCCAATCCAAGTTTTCCGGAGCCACTTCAGGCGGCAGCGGTTCGGCTAAGCCTTGGTTGTCCCACACAGGGCGATGGGTCCAAACGTGGGCTTCACGGACATCGCCGATGGCGCCGCTCCAGATCATTTCGCAAAGGCTTCGTACGCCGTTGCCGCAGTGACCTTGGTTACCCATTTGCGTCATGACGCCCGTCTCGGCGGCGATGTTTTTCAGCAGCCGCGCTTCAGCGACGGTATGGGTTAAGGGCTTTTGGACATAGACGTGTTTGCCCATTTTCATGGCCATATAGGCGGCAGGCGCGTGAATGTGGTCGGGCGTGGAAATGGTGACGGCATCAATTTCCGGCATCTTTTCAAGCATAATCCGAAAATCTTTAAACTGTTTGGCGTCGCGGAGCCGATAGAAACCTTCCTGGCAGCGATCCCAATCAACGTCGCACAGGGCAATCACGTTTTCGCCCAGGCGTTTACAGTTCATAATATCGCTGTAGCCTTTGCCGCCGGCGCCGATAGCAGCAACATTGACCTTTTCGTTAGGGGAGAGTTTTCTCGGTATAACGTTGGCCGTATTCGGGGTTACCGGCGGCGCGTCAATGATTTCTTTTCCGTTTTCCATGCGCACCGCGCCAAAGGCCATGCTGGTCGTAGTGGCGGCGAGAAATGCGCGGCGACTTAAACTGATACTGTCCATACTGACTTTTCCTTATGGTTGGTGAAATCTAAACAATTGCTTGCAACGTAAAAAGAGGATAACACGCATCCTAATCTTCAATCAAAAAGACTGTAAATCCCGACGATAAGTTTCCTCTAAGGTATAACCAGTACCTGCCTACTCCTTAATCAACGAATAAAAGCGATATCGTTGAAGTTTTGTACATAGGTTCCATTGGTCGGGGAGGGTGTTTCTGCCGTAGGCGGCGCCCGGTGGCGATAGCTTCTTTTTTTCTCTGCCCATCTATGGCAACAAAAACGACTTGAGCTGTCAATCTTTTTTGCCCAAAGCTTCGGCTATTCATTTGATTTATACCTTTCTTCTCCACCACAATAGACGGCTGAAGTATTTCTTTTTTCCCGTTGTTCTTCACATACAGGGACCCCCAATTGCAGGATAGAACCTCACCTATTCGGCTCAGGCGCTTGATACCAATCCTCCTGTTACTCGCCGTCGCCATAATCATCCGCGCTTATGTTTTTCAGGAATATCGCGATGAACCTGATTATGGCTATCCAATGCATGATGCCGCCTTTAAGGACTACTGGGCGCGTGCTATTGTCACAGGAGATTGGACACCACCACCGGGTAAAGACTCACCTTTTTGCGACTGGATGCCTTATTGCCATCCGCCTGCTTACCCGTGGTTTTTAGCCGGCGTGTACAAAGTCTTCGGCTTGAATGCTGCCGCGCCCCGTTTAATACAGCTGCTGCTCGGATTATTTTCCATCCTGCTGCTCTACGATTTCACGCGTCGCTGTTTTCATCACGGGATCGCCTTCTTTGCTGCGCTGCTCATGTCGCTGTATTTTATTTTCCCCTTATATGACATGGATATTGGACAGACGAGCCTTGGTATCTTTTTGTTGTTGGCGACAGTGGATTTACTCGCCCTTTCTTTTTCCTCGCGATCCTATCGCCCCGTCTTTTGGGCGGGACTCGTTCTCGGCTGTCTTTTTCTCACCCGTGGTGAGTTTATCGTTTTTCTACCCCTTTTCTTGTTGGTAGTCCTCTTTCGCCGGCCCCAAGGCAGCCGCCGACGTACAGCGCTCTTCAGTCCCCTTGTTTTGCTCCTTGCCCTTGCTATTCCTCTCGCGCCGGTAACGCTACGCAATTACCGCCATGCCGGCGTGTTCCCCGTGCTTTCCGGTGACGGCCCTATCCTTTTTTATTATTCTAACAATCCCTGGGCAACGGGATTTAATCCTGACTCACCCGATCTGCGCGCCTATAGCGATAACAACGAATGGTCCCTCTTTGCTTTTCCTAAAATGTATGAACGCTACGCGGAGGCTTCTGGCTTGCCGCCCCACGACTATACCGCATTGGTCGGGCATCTCACGCAAAAGGCGTGGCACTATATTCGCAGTCATCCTCATGACTGGGCGCGCCTCGTTTTCAAGAAGGTCGTGTTGTTCTGGGGTCCGCAGGAGATTGATGAAAATAAAATCATTGCTTATGACAAAAAGCATTCCGCTATACTACGCTATTTGCCGGGCTTCCCCTTTATAATGGGTATTTTCCTTTTGGGCGTGATCTTGCTCATTTTTGGAAAAGGGACGGGAACTTCCGAAAATATTTCTGAAAACGCTGTCCCCGTAAAACAACAACGGCTTCTAGGGGCATTATTTTTATTCTCTATCATACTGTACACGGGCATTTACGCCATCTTTTATGTGACCGCACGGTATCGCGTTCCCATGATCCCCTTCATGATGATTTTCGGGGGAATCGCGCTGCATCAACTCTTTCTTCTAATCAGGGGCCGCCGATATCGTTATGGTATCGGATGGGCACTGCTTTTCGCCTGTTTTTATCTGCTGTCAAGCATTCAATGGATTCCTTTCACGCCCGACCGGGCACGGTGGCACGATGAAAGACGGCAGGCATGGACAGCAACCAACCGACTTCGGGAGGGCGTGGACGATTTGCAGCGCTGGATCGCTTACCAGCCTGATGATGCTGACGCCTACTACAATCGGGGCGTGATGCTCTTTGATCTGAAAGAACAGGAAGCTTCCTTAACTTGTTTTCGAAAGGCGCTGGAAATTGATCCGGCTTATCTGCAGGCTTATTATAATTTAGGTCTTGCCTACAGTGAGATGGGACACTATGAAGAGGCGGTTCAGGCTTTTCAATCGCGATTGCACGGAGCGCCGGAGGATGCCGATAGTTGGTATGGACTCAGCCGTGTCTATGCCTATATGGGACAGGGCGCTGAACAAGGCGACACCTTGGAGAAGGCGGTTGCCGTAAATCCGCGGCATGCCCGCGCCTTGGTTGATCTTGCTGTTCTGCGCAAGGGACAGGGCGACGTACAGGCAGCGGAATCCTTGCTGCGACAGGCGCTGCGCTACAATCCCAATTACAGTATGGCGGCCTTTAATTTGGGACTTTTATTGAATGATCTCGGTCATTATAAAGCGGGCTTAGCGCAGCTGGAACAGGCGCTGATGGAAGACGAGGACAATCCGGAATTCCACTACAACACGGGCTTGGCGCTCATGCACCTGGGGCGGTACGAAGCGGCCGTGATGCAATTTAACGAGACGTTAAGGGTATCGCCCGATTACGGGGAGGTTTATTCGAACTTGGGTTTGTGTTTGGGGCGGCTGGGCCGTGAAATGGAAGCACGAGCAGCTTTCGACAAGGCTTTTGCACTGCTGCCCGAAGCGGTCGATACCCTCTACAATTATGGCTGTGCTTTGAAGGCGCTTGGCGACCTGCAAGAGGCAGAAAAGCATCTCCTTCAGGTTCTTGCTCTGAACCCTGACCATGGCAAAGCGCAATTCGAGCTGGGCGTCCTCTACATTAACAGCGGCGATTTCGAAAAGGCGCTGTCCCACTTGGAAGGAGCAGTGAAAACGCTGCACGGCGATCCGGAGATCCATTATAACCTTGGGCTCATCCGCCAGCGACAAGGCATGATACCGGAGGCTATGACTCATTTCTACGACGCCTTGAAGCGTGATCCCAAGCACTATGCGGCAAATTGCAGCGTGGCGACGGTGCTGCGGTCTCGGGGTGACGGGGCGGGCGCGCTGCCTTACCTGGAAATCGCTTTAGAGCAGACGCCCGAAGATGCCTCGTTGTTGTATGAACAAGGACTCGCTTTCTACGGGCTGCAGCGTTTTGAAGAAGCCTCTGCGTCGCTCGACAAATCAAAGGCAGCCGCCCCTGACCGTCCGCAGACGTGGAAGAATCTCGCGCTCAGCTTGCACGCAGCAGGAAAGAATGAGGAAGCGATCGATAATTTCACCCAATATTTGGAGGAGGTTCCGGAGGACGACGGGGCGCGTACCGACCTGGGCATCACGTTCATCGATGCACAGCGTTTTGAGGAGGCGGAATCGCTGTTCAAGATGCTCTTGCAAGACCACGATCAGGACGCCCGCCTGTATTACGATTATGGGCGTGCCTTGGCAGGATTGAAGCACTATGAAGCCGCTGTGGACGCCTTCAGAAATGCCTTGCATTGGGATGCCGGCTATATTGACGCCATGAACAGCCTCGCCTTCACCCTTTCTCTGATCGATAGGAACGAGGAAGCGGAGCAATGGTTGAAGCACGCCCTGTGTTTGGACGCGGTGAACGGGGACAGCTTCTTTAATTTAGGCTATGTGTACAGCGTCACGGGCCGCAGTGAGGAAGCGATGAACCGCTTTCGGGACCGCTTACGTATGGATCCCCACCATGGGCCGTCACTGCTCAATGTGGGGCTGCTTCTAGAGGAGCGCGGCGATAAAGAGGGGGCATTACAGGCCTTTCACGATGCGCTCGCCGCTGATGAATCCCTTGCCCTTGCTCATCACCATATGGCGGGGCTCCTTCGCGATGCCGGTGATGGGGAAGCTGCACTCACCCATTACAGACGTGCTTTGGAACTGGATCCTGATAATGTCAACACGCCGAAGAATCTGGGCTTCCTCTTGATACAGCTGAATCGAGAAGGTGAGGCAAAAGAATTGTTTGAACGTGCCCTGCAGGCGACGCCCGACGATGCAGATGCCCATGTCGGACTGGGCGATGTCTTGGCCGCGGAAAATAATCCAGACGCCGCACAACAGCATTATGAACGTGCTCTTGCCTTGCAGCCGCAACATGCCTTGGCTTTGCGCCAGTATGGCTTTTTGCTCATGCGAAAAGGATTGGCTGCTGAAGCCTTGCAGTATTTTGAAAGGGCACTGCCTTTGTTGTCGGAGGATGCCGGACTTCATGTAGGCCTTGCCGATGCCTTAGCAGCGCGGGGCAGTACGGACGAGGCAGAACGCTATTACCGCGAAGCGATTGAACGCTATCCTGATTTTGATCTGGCATGGAATAATCTCGGAGATCTCCTTTCCCGCGACGGGCGCACTGTCGAAGCCATCGACGCTTTTGAACGGGCGCGTGTGCTTATGCCCGGAAACGCCAATGTTCTGTTGAACCTCGGACGCCTGTATATGCGTGAGAAAAAAAAGGAGCAAGCCCTTCAGGTACTTGAAGAGGCGCGCCGCATTGAGCCCGATAATTTGCGTGTCCGTGTGTTGCTCGGCGATATACAGCTTGAGTTGGGCAATGCCGCCGCTGCCATCAAAGAATATCAACAGGTCCTTCTCGAGCGGCCCGACTGGCAGGATGTACGGGAGAAACTGACCGCTGCCGGCGCCATAAAGGAATAAAAGGAAACCCTTCCCTAATGCCGTGGGGCGGAGAACAAGAATTCCGATAGGTTGTTTTCTCGGTATGGCTGTTGGACTGTTACCACCCCCTTGGGCTATGATTTGTCCATGAATACAAAAGAAAAACAACATACGATTGCCGGTCTTTTTGTGCTCCTGTTAATCATGGGAATCGCTGTCATCCTTCGGTTGGTCGGGATTACCAAGGAGTCTTTGTGGTGGGATGAATACGCCAGCCATGTGTATTTGAATACGCCTACCCTTTCCGACTTCCTCGCGTGGAATCTAAGCCTTGATCCGCTCAGCCTGCCCAGTTATTACAGTCTGGAATATTGGTGGACACACTATGTGCATGATTCCGTATTGAGTCTTCGGCTTCTGAGTGTTCTTATCGGTGTTGCCGTCATTCCCCTCGTCTACGGATTGGGCAGACGCATGGTGAGCCGACGTGCAGGTTTGTTGGCGGCCGCGCTGGTCGCCCTGTCGCCCAACCATATACACCACGCCCAAGGTATACGCGCTTACGTTCTGTTTATATTCCTTACCGCCCTGGTCGTGTGGACCTTTATCCGCCTTCTCGAGGAGCGGCGCTTGTCATGGTGGGCAGCCCATGCTATTGCCTGCCTGCTCTTGTATTGGACCCATGCCTTTTCGGTCTTACTGCCTCTTTCCTTAGGTATTTTTTTGCTATTTCGTTTGAAGGTGTGGCGCGGCTTTCTCTTTCAGTGGGGCATCGTGCAAGTGATTTTATTGGCGCCCACAGCCTTTTATCTTTCCACGCTTCGGTTCTGGCCGCAAGATACCACAGCACGCTGGATTGCACTGCCGGGCGTCTTATCCCTTGGCGCTGATCTCTTCTTCGACGATATTTCCGCCTTTCATTGGCAGTTTCGATTGGGCGCGATAGCAGCTTCCTTGGGATCGCTGCGCGTGGTTGTTGACCTTGTCTTTGCCGTACTGATCCTAGTCGGTCTTTTACAAGTTGCGGCGAGTGGGGCGCGAAAGAAGACACAAGATTCCGCCTCCAAAAATAACTATGGACTCCTTTTTTATCTCTGGCTTCTTATCCCGCCCATAAGTTTATTTATACTGTCTTGGACAATGCGCCCTTGTATGTTTCCGCGCTATACGATTCATAGTACCCTTGCCTTATACCTGCTTTTGGGCGCAGCATTTGGAGCGTCCAAAATTCCCGGTCGCCGTCTCGTATTGCCCTTGCTCCTTTGCGGACTCATGTTTCTCCAATGGTTTTGGCTGCAGCCGGGTCCGCAGCGCAGCGATTGGCGTTCCGCCGCACTCTTCCTTCAAGAACAGGCTGCGCCTCACGATGTATTGCTGGTTAAGAACAGGCTTAGCCGAAATATTTTTCTACACAATATGGAAGTATTGACACCGCAAAACCTAGAGATTCCTGTGGCTTCAGCGAGTACTTATTCCCTTTTAGCCGCGCAGACTGCTCTGTGTCTAGGCATACTTCCTTCGGAGACGGAAGACACACGAGTCTGGGTGCTCGTGGCTATGGACTATTTTGAGCCGGGCCCGCCCCAAGATTTTGAGCGTTATCTTGAAGAATGGTCTATTCCTTTTGAACGCTGGTCTTTTCCTGCCATTCGCGAAATCTATATCTATCGCATGGACAGGGGAACGGCAGCCCTGCCCGATTCTATAGAAGCTTTATATACGGACTCGGACATCAAAAAAGACAGCTTAGCGGGAGACCTGGAGCATCACAGCATGCAAGCTTTCGGAGAGCTTGCAACGGCTCTGGCTTTGCAAGGAGAACGAGAGGCGGCAAAAGAAATCTTTGACGGTATTTTTAAGATCAATACCTTCGCCAAAGAAATCTATGGGAATTTTCGTAAAGCCTTGGATGCGGCTGAAGAACTCGATACCAAGGCAGCAGCCATCGAAACGCTTTGGCAAGCCTATGGTTTGCGCAAGAATGTTCAGCCGCGCCTCATGCTGCAGGCGTTTCAAAAGGCGGCGGCTTTGGATCCCATGCTTGCCCTCGCTCATGTCGAAATAGGGCTGGAGCTGGCACAACAAGGAACCTATACCGAAGCGAGAGAAGCGTTACTGCTTGCAATGAATGCCGATGATCGGTATCGTGATATGCTCTCCAGTCTCGTTGATGCATTGGCAAATGGTCAGGACATTCCCGCAAAATTAAGCGCTGTTATGGACTATCGTGAGGCGCTTTTAGCACTCAGCACCGGCGACACGGAAAAAGCGCAACGTATGCTGCAACATGCCCGCGCGACTGATCCCCAACTGGTTGCTGCTCAGCTTATGCTTGCCTATGTCTGGGTCGACGGGGACAGCGATGAAGACGTAGAAGCACTGCTGCAGCAGTATCTAAGCGCCACCGACCGTCCTCTTATTGATAGTTTTGCTTATCTTGCATTGATTCTAACAGAACATAATAACCTGGACCGCGCCGCCAACACCTTGAATATGCTTTTTGAGAAAGATCCTCAGACCCGCAAGACCTACGACAGTTTAGCGAAAGCCCTTGCATCGGGCGAAGGTGTGTCCGAAGCAGCGTTATCAATCCGCAGCATGTGGGAAGGCTTTGATGCAGCGGCGAATGCAAAGGAAGAACAAGCGCTGAGCGCCTTTGCCAAAGCAGTGGAAATAAATCCCGACAATAACCCGGCGGCCCTTGAATTAGCGCTTCATCTGGTTGCTGCGAAGCGACAGGAAGAGGCGCTTCCCTTGCTTCTGCGTGTTGCTGAAAAAGACCCCGATTATAGGACGATGACCGAGTTTCTCATTCACGATATACGCAGCGGGGCTGATACGACGGCGAGCCTCAACGGGATCAACGCCTATCGGCGCGGAATCCTTGCACAGAGCCGCGGCGAGTATGAAGAGGCGGTGACAGCGTTGGAGGAGGCGGTGCAGGCGGATCCGCGACTCGAAGCCGCCCATACGTCGCGGGTATTTAACTTAATTATTCTGCGTAGATTTGAAGAGGCGATGGCAGGGCTTAACCGCTATCTTGATGGAACAGAGCATCCGTCGCCCGGAGCCTTTGGGCTTCTTACCGTGCTTTACATTGCCAACAAGGATACGGAACAAGCCGTCGAGTCGTACCGGACTGCCATGAGTATGGATGACAGCTACGCGCAGCAATTCGGACCGATCTTTTTCGCGGCCTTGGAGATGCGCGACTACGACAAGCTCCGACAGGAGATGGATCAACTGAAAAAGGCAGGTGTCGACCTCTATCCGCTCATGGATGAAATCACCCGCGATTATTTGGCAAATACTGAGCCTCGTTCCGAAGCTGAGATTGCCCTGCAAAAAATGAAAGAAGAGAACCGATACTGGGCAGATATGCAGCGTTTTGCCGAGGAAGATGAGGCAGAAACACCCGTTCCCGGCGATATCCTCTTTACCGGCAGCTCCACGGCTCGCATGTGGGATGTGAAGAAGTTTTTCCCCGATTTACCTGTTGTGAATCGCGGCTTTGGCGGCTCTGTGTATAAAGAAGTGACTCTCTTCCACAAGGAGATCGTGCGCAGCCACCAGCCCTCCATCCTTGTTTTGTATTCCGGTGATAACGACGTTTTCAGAAATGAGACCGCTGAAGAGACAGCACAAGATGGATTGGATGCTGTAGATGCGCTGCGCACAGTGGCACCGAAGGCGCAGATTATTGTGATCAGCACCAAACCCAGTGCTTCCCGCTGGCAGTATGCGCCGGTCATGCTCGCCGCCAATGGGATTATCGCTGAACAGCTTGCCACGCGGGAAAACATGATCTTCGTCGATCTTGTTCCTTTGCTTCTGGATGAGAAGGGCTTGCCCGATCCCGTATGTTTCCGTGACGACGAATTACATTTAAGCGATGAAGGATACCGTCGCTGGAGCGAAGCGCTGCGACCCTACCTCATCAAAGCCGGAGAAACAACAGAAAACTGAAGCTATCGGTTGTAGTCCTGTGTCCGCCACAGGGGGGCTGTACCGACTCAACGGCTTATTATTGATTCATGATAAACACACCACTATATCCCAAGGGAATATAGGCGGTATGGTCGACAAAAGAAATCTTCCACGGATAAGACATGGTCGATTCCAGCGCTTTCAATTCAGGATTCGAGCCGCTGAAATCGTATTGAGCAATGACGGTTCCCGAAACGGTCAAATACAGATGATTTGCGTGTGCGCCCAAGAGTGTACACCATTCCGTGCTTACGGGTTTTTGTGCCGTCAATTCGATCATACCTTCTTGGGTCAAAATATACTTGCCGATGTGATACGACAGGTTACTGTCTCTATCGGTGTCATTTGTCGTGGAAGTAGACACGTCCCCGTCAAGCGTTTCATCAACCGTATAGGGCATACCGACGAAATATAGCTTCTCTTCATCAGGCATAAAACTCTGGTAGTCAGATTCCAAGACGACCGTGTCAACCAACGCAGCCCGGCTGTCTGAAAGGATGACCGAATGGAGCACTGTGGCAAGGGTATTGTCCTTGTTGTATTGGTGATCTTTAAAGTATGCGTAATTCGTACCCGTCACCCTGTGAATGATAAGTCCGGGCACATTGATGCGTTGCCCCAGCGTGCGGTCAAAGGGATTGAGCGATTGCAGAAAATAGGCGCACCGGGGCTGCATGCTGTTGGCACTATAAAGCGTGTCGTAGGAGCTGATATAAATCAAATGACCTTCCGCCGTAACTTGCTCTATATTCTGTGTGCCTAAGCTTAGATAATGGGGAGCTGCGGGATCGGCAAGATCCAAGACTGCAAAAATATGTTCAAAGCGCGTCCTCCACCAATCTGACTGAGAACGGCCTCCGTGAAGGACAAGGAAATCACCGGCTAAGAAAGCGGTGTTTCCTGAGTAATAACCGTTAGTATAGGGTCGGTAAAACATGCCTTCTGCGGGATATATACCGCCCCAATACCCCCACCCCCAAAGGGGCTCAATATCTGCGACCCAATTCCGGATTTCGACGGGGTGAAAAACGTCACTGAAATCGACCAAACTGATTTCATAGCGGGCGCTGTATTCGGGTTCATAGCCGTAGGCCTTCGTGACCAAAACAATACTGTTATGCCAAGGGAAAGCCTGAGACAGTTCTGTATTTTTCAAGACGAATGTGCCCGCCTCTTCTCCGCCCGGATGAGACAGGGCACGCAATACCGTTTCTTGACGTCCGTGGGGCGCCAAAAGTTCGACGATCGCGCCATTTTCCAGAAGCAGCACATCAATGATATTTTCCGCAAGGACAAGATTGTTTTTTACAACAGGCAGAGATAAGTCCGATCCGTCAATGATGGCAAGTTCTTCTTGAGTCACGCCATAAAACAAATTATCATAGGCAAAGGAACGCACAATTTCAGATTGCACATCAACGCGGCCGCGCACCGTCAAGCGGTCACGCTGCCACGAAACAAATTGCAGACGGTTATAAGGTTTGTCCTCTTCTTTGTTAAAACCGCTTACGGGGATCAGCAAGATATCATCGAAAATGGAGAGGGATTTGACGTCATTATAGGCGGATGACCAAGACCACTCGTCGCCGAAACTGACATAGTCAAGCCGTTTAGGGGCCGCCGGATCGTGTACATCAAAGAGGCTTACCATAACACGGCGCCCTTCAGAATCATCCACGCCAAGCGCAATTAACCGATCGCCCCGTGTTTCAATATGCGTAGACCATCCGGGCACTTCCAATTCACCTGCCACGTATGGATTTCGCGGGTCTGTTAAGTCGACGATAAAAAGGGGATCCACGTTGAAATAAGTGACGATATAGGCCCGAGGACCATCGAAACGGGTGGCGAAAAGACTGTCGCCTTCAGCACTTTCGAGGGCAGTCTGCCCCAATTGTATCAGGCTGTCGGGATTTGTAATATCAAAAACGGTCACAATCGTTTGACGGTTTTGTCCCCATGTATTAGTCACGGTTCGCAAACTACCCTGCCAAGCATCCATTTTGAAACGATCTGCCATATACCCGGGCACTATAGTGGAGCCGCGCAGCATGATTTTCCCTTTTGGATCACTAATATCCACGTAGTCAATGCGGCTGTTTCCGCTGCCATAATCGTGGCTTACGGTGAAAATGGCGTTCTCCGTAGCGTAAATAAGGTTTCCGTATCCTTCAAAGAGAAGTTGGTCAGCCACGTAGATATTTTCCGGGGTAGTAATGTTAATGGCTGTCGCGCCGGTGGTGCCGTAGGATACGGTTTCGGAGTCGGCACTTGTCCCGTCTTGGCTGTATTCGTACCAACTGTAATCGCTTGTGACCACATAGAGGGTATTCCCCACCATGCGGCTGTCGACAAGATCGCCATCAAACCCGAAAGTGCCGCGGGTCGTGATCTTCGTCGGGTCGTTGATATCCAGCACATAGAGCATGGAGCCATACGTGACACGGATGAGTTCATTCTCTACAGAGACATTACGTGCGTAACTGACCAACACGTAAGCCTGATCATTGACCAAATATAAATCACGGGGATAACCGTTTACAGGCGTCTGTGATAACAGCTCTTCCCGTGCCATATCCACAATGGTCAATCCTCTGTATTGATTCAAAATGAATAAAAGATCTCCGGAACGGCGGATGACATCCGGTTCCACTAATTCCCGGTCGGAATGCTCTTCCTCATTTGCCTCAGGGGAACCGTCTAATGCACCCCAAACAAACTCACGCATAGTCGTGTTGAGATTTGCACTGGTAAATTGAAGGTCTTTGTCCGAGCACCCGGCCAAGACACCCATCACTACAGACGCTACGACTGAGAAAGAAAAGATGAATCGCATTGTACTCAAGTCCCTTATTTCCATCGTTGTGGAGAATCATCACTTCAGTATGTAAATCCCAAAGGGATTATTATCCATCTGTATTGCGTGGAAAGACAAACACAGGAGCACGTATAACCTACTCCCATATTCATTATACAATCGAGTACAAACTATGTGTCAGATTTTAACGGAATTGGATGGCATATAGATCGGCGTCTTTCATGACAAGGTGCAGGCGTATGGGCGTGCCCGCCAAGGCACGGATATCCTCCTTGTCTTGCCAGGCTATGGGTTGATCCACCATATTGCCAATAATTTCCGGGCAATCGTCTAAGCCGTAGCCGTCAATGGCTGAACCGTCCTCATGGAGCAATGCCACGCGGATGGATCCGGCGGCGGATGTGCTGAAATTCATATAGAGTGCCGTTCCCGTAAAAAGTAGGGGTTTCGTGGTCATACTTCCGCCGTCATAGCCGGCGCGTAGGCTCACAAAACCATCGGGCCGCATGCTGTAACGATCAAGCCTCGCCGTCGGCTGCCCGTAATTGTGCTGGATATAAAAGGACATTTCAGTCTCACCCGTAGGAACAATACCCCAAGCGGGATAGTTGGTTCGTGAGGTCCAATTTTCCAAACCGATGCCGGGCCGTATGAAGCCTTCCATAAAAGTGCGTGTGTAGTGATTGCCGCCGCGGCTCGTGATTAGCACATTATCGGAACAGTCCTTGTAGTACCCCTCCTCAATGCCCAGCTTGCGTGCTGCCTCTTCCGATACCACGCGCCGTCCCGGCATGAAGCGTGCCGCCAAGGAAACATAAATATGGGGAGCACGATAGTAAGCGAGGGTCTGGTTCGTATAGAGTTCTTCGGGAGGACGGTCACCTGCATCCATCACGACAGGTGCGCTCCAATGCCTGAAATCGGGAGAGGTGCAGCGGCTGACCCAACGATAGCCCTTGTAATCGCCTTCCGACCAGCTCCGGAAATAACAGACATAACAGGATTCTGATTCCGACCAAAACGCCACGTTCTGAGAATCAAAAGCGCCTTCCGTGATCATAGCTTCTTCCGTTTTATGCCACCGGAAGCCGTCTTCCGAAGCGAAACCACTGAGTCCTGTTGAAGAAGTGCCTGCCAGCGCGAGATAGCGTTCCTCCGCCGGTGCTCCGGGGCGTATATTAAGAAAGGGACTGAAGTTGTGGGAGTAGGGTGCATGCCCCGCCAAAACCACATTATTTTCGCTGCTGTTCCGCACGGTAAAGAGTTTCAGCTTCGGTTTATTCCAAAGGATGCCGTCGCTGCTTTCCGCGTAACAGGTGACCTCATTTTGAGAGCCGTCCTTGCCCGCTTCCGGTAAGCCTCGATAATACATGCGGTAAAGGCGCTGCCCATCATCCCAAAATACCGTAACGTAGCCGCAATAGCGTCCTTCCCAAGCTTCATCAAAGAGCAGTGCAGTGCCTTTATGTTCCGGCACCCCCATAACGAGCTGTGTCCCTTCCATGGCGTCGATTAGAAAATCGTCGACGAAGAGTTCCCGTTTGGAAGCAATGTCAAGAGGAGAAGCGAAAGCCTGCGTCCCCAATGCGATACAAAGCAACAGTCCCACTATCTCCCAAAAAGCTGAAAATAAGCGCATGCCGTGTCTCCTGATCTAGGTGATATCTTCGATCTGTTATTACTGTACTTTGATCATAGCACAGCGGCGGGGTAAATCGCGTATTTCACGAAGGTTTTTATGCTATAGGCGCTTCGTTTCAGCCTTCAAAATGATGATCCATTTCGAGGGAGGGCTGCGCAAAGGATTCTTTGCCGATGGGATGGGCGGGTATGCCTGCCACCGTGGTGTGGGGCGGCACATCTTCTAATACGACGGCGCCGGCAGCGATCTTAGCGCCCTCGCCAATTTCGATATTGCCCAGTACTTTTGCACCTGTGGAAATCAAGACACCTCGGCGCACTTTCGGATGGCGGTCGCCTTGTTCTTTGCCTGTTCCGCCTAAGGTCACCCCATGGAGCATGGACACGTTTTCACCCACTACGGCGGTCTCGCCGATGACAACGCCTGTGGCATGATCGATAAAGCAGCCTTTGCCCAATTGCGCCGCAGGGTGGGCGTCAACACCAAACATTTCAGAGATACGGCTTTGCAGAAACAACGCTAAATGAATGCGTTCTTTATGCCAATAATAATGGGCGATACGCTGGGCTTGAATCGATAAAAACCCCTTAAAGTATAAGAGCGGCTGTGAATATTTGCGGCACGCCGGGTCACGGCCGTAGACTGCCAATAAATCTGCTCGGGCGAATTGACCCAATTGTTGTTCTGCGTCATAGGCCTCTTCGATTAGGTCGCGAAGAGACAGTGCAGGCAAAGTGGCGCTTTCCAATTTGCTTGCCAATTGAAAGCCTAAAGCGTCTTCAAAGGTTTTATGATTGAGGATGGTAGTGTGCAAAAAGCTCGCCAATAATGGTTCACGCCAAGCGCCTTCTGTTGCTTCAGCACGAATTTGTTCCCACAAACTATCGGGGGTAACCGTTTCCATAAAATGTATAATAATCCTTTATAAGCTAGTCTGCTTCAATTCAATCAGAGGGGATCGGGAGGGCTCCGAGCACAAGCCTGTTTTAGACAAGGCGAAACGCTCCGGTCATGAACCGCTTTTTGTGCCGCTATGGATCAGGCGGCAACAGGGCGGACGCCGCCGCTGCCCGGCAGCGGTCTCAAGGAGCCTTTGCAATGAGCCCCTTAGGTACTCAAGCACCTTTCTCTGAGTCGGGAGCCTTAGCAACTGTACTTTTCGCCTTGGCTTTTGGCTTCGCTTTTGCCTTTGGTTTTGCCTTGGCTTTGGCAGGCGCTTTCACACGTTTGGGCAAAGAAACATAAAAGGTTTTGAGCAGTTCCAGAAGTTCCCCCAGACACAGACGCAATTCTTCGTCGTCGTTAATGCCCAGCGCAGCAGCGGCATCACAAAATTGTTGCCATTTCTCGTGATCCCACATCCCTTTGTTTTTTACGACAAAATTACTTGCGAGTTTTGCCAGTTGTTCAATCGTGTACGGTTCGGCCATGTATAGGGCTCCTTTTATTTTGGGCAGGCGAAGCGATTACCTCATAGCGGTAAAAGACCTGTCCACATACAATTCTTAAACACATTTAAATGTATTCATAGTCACTATTATACACTATGCAGAATTTCCAAGTTTGGGCAAGGGTCAGTCTCTCCAGGTCGGGATAACATTAGGGCGAGGAATACTGTGTTTTCCTCGGTGTAACCTTTTGATTCGAAACAATAGCCTATGCGTGTTATAGCAGCAAATATTCCTATATAAGAAACACACGGAGGAATTCTTATTATTCCGTATATATACAGCGTCCTTCCGTCGGAATGCAACGACCGCTACCGTACTGCAAATTTTTTCAAATAATCTTTTCATAAAATGTCTATCATTCTAATTATCTTGATATGATCATAAAAAGGCTTTTACCGGCAGCGGAGGACACAAAAATACCCGGATGATCTATCCTAACGATAGAAATACTTATGTGGATTGGGATTTTGAAGATACTTAGGTGCACGACACGGAGGTTGCTGTTAATGGTGGTTATCCCTATTTGAAAACACTCCCGCCCATACCGGAAAATAAGACGAAATAGAAAATACAGTCCCCTGCAGCCGATGCTGCAGGACTCATGCTAAGAGCGTATCCGCTCCAAGGGAAAATAAAATGAATACGACCAAGTCCGTCGCCCATCTTTTTATAGTGCTTTTGTTGCTGCTGAGTTCATCAACGCTCTTTGCCGACTTCTTTGTTGCGCCTGATGGTGCCGATGATAATCCGGGAACAGAACAGGCTCCTTTTCGAAGTCTTGAAAAGGCACGGGATGCCATCCGCGCATTAAAAAAAGAAGCAGGGCTTCCCGACGGCGGTGTTACCGTTCATATTGCCGGCGGCACCTATGAACAGCGCCGTACGTTTGTTTTGACTGCTGAGGATTCCGGAACTGCTGCCGCCCCCATTCGTTATTGTGCCTTCGGAGCTGAAGCGCCTTGTTTTACGGGAGCCTTGCCGCTGCGCAACTTTAGGGCTGTTGACGATCCGGAGATTTTGGCAAGGCTGCCGGAATCAGCTCGGGAACATATACGTTGCGCCGATCTTGCTGAAGCGGGATTGGATGAGGTGCCTGCACTGCTGCTGGGTGGTTTTTCAAGTGGCAGGGGATTCGTAACCCACCCGATCATGGAACTCTTCGTTGAGGATGTGCCCATGATACCGGCGCGTTGGCCCAACGAAGGCTTTATCTTTACCGGCGAAATCCAAGGGGACACAGTTCAAGCTGCGAAGGACGAGGCGGACACGCCTAAGGACGGTATTTTCAAATTTCTTGAAGAGCGTCCCTTGTCGTGGGTCAACGAGCCGGACCCTTGGCTTTACGGCTATTGGTATTGGGACTGGGCTGATTCCTACGAAAAGATTGCGTCAATCGATGCTGAAAACCGTATCATTCGATTGGAGAAGCCGTGGCATGGTTATGGTTACCGCGCCAAGCAGCGCTACTATGCGCTGAACCTGCTCTGTGAACTGGACATGCCCGGTGAATGGTATTTGGACAGGGCAGAGAAAAAGCTGTACCTCTATCCGAAACAGGATTTGGAGGGCGCAAGAGTGTCGCTTTCTGCCGCGCTCTTTTCGATGGTGCATGCAACAGACCTTGCCTACCTTTCCTTTGAAGGTATTCAATGGGAATGCGGCGCGGCAGACGGCATTCTTTTGGAAGGCGGTACTGCCTGCCGACTAGAAGGCTGTGTCATTCGTAAAATGGCGGGTAATGGTCTGGAGATCAACGGCGGCTTCGAACATCATGTTCAATCCTGCGACATTTATTCTATGGGCCGCGGCGGCATAGTGCTTAGCGGCGGCGATCGCAAAAGCTTGCGCCCGGGAAAACATCGAGTTGAAAACTGCCATATCCACCACCTGTCACGGATTGACCATTGTTATACGCCCGGAGTCTTGTTATCAGGTGTCGGCAATGAGATCCGCCACTGTTTCATTCATGATGTGGCAAGCAGTGCTTTCCGCGTGGGCGGCAACGATCATCTGTTGGAATTTAACGAAATCTACAGAGCTGTATTGGAATCCGATGATCAGGGCGGCGCTGATATGTGGGGCGATCCGACGTATTACGGAAACGTGTATCGCTACAATTATTGGCATCATTTGGGCAATCCGAAGAAAGATAAAGAAGATGCCCATTCTATGCAGGCAGGTATCCGTCTGGACGATGCCATTTGCGGCGTGGTTATAGAAGGCAATATCTTTCAACGTTGTTCCATGGCGCCTACCGTATTTGGCGGTGTACAGATTCACGGAGGAAAAGATAATTTAATTACGGGCAATCTCTTTGTAGACAATGCGGCTGCCGTCAGTTTTTCACCTTGGGGCGAGAAACGTTGGCATGCCTTTGTCGCAGATGCCCTTGACGCGGAAGAGATAGACCGCGCCCTCTATCTGGAGCGCTATCCCGCCTTGGCAAAACTCTTAGACGATCATGATTTTAATAGGGTTGAGAACAATGTGGTGTTGCGTTGTGATCAGCTTTTCCTTCGTGCTCCCGATGTTATCCAATCACGGGGCAACCGAGAGCTGCCCGACAGCGGCTTCATGAGAGAATCGGCGGAGGAACGACTCCACTGGTCGGAAAGCGAAGCGGCCGAACTCGGTCTGCAACACATCCCCTTTGAAAAGATCGGCTTATACAAGGATCGGTGGCGGAGCGAAGTGGTCAGAGCGGGAAATTAACAAGGACTTGATCACAAAGCGCTTGCCGTCGGCAGGGATAAGGTTAGTCTTCGTCCGGCTTTTTTTCGGTCGCTATTTTCTTCTCAGTAAGGTTTAATCCGCGGCCCAGACCCATGGCATCAAAACCCAGTTTATCCCGTACTGCATCCACGCTTTGCATGACCCGTTCCCATTTCTTTTGTTGTTCGTGGTGGAACAAATCTAACTGATGCTGGTGGGCGCTTAGGGCGGAAAGATTCACCCCAATGAGGCGCACGCTGGCACGTCTGCTTTTCGCTTTAGGCACCAATGCAGCGATGGCGTCAAGCAAGGTCGTATCCAGGGAGGTGGATTCGCTGAGCGACTTGGAGAAGGTTTTGGTCAAGAAATCACGATACCGTACTTTCAAGGTTACGCGCCGCGTCTCCAATCCTTCGCTGCGCATCGTATAGGCACAGTCCTCGACCAAGCGGAAGAGAACCGATTGGATGACTTCCCAATCCGTCAGATCTGATGAAAAGGTAGTTTCTCGGCTAATGGATTTGGGTTGGACATTCAGCACGATCCGGTCGTCCCCTTCTCCCATGGCGGAGACGCGCAGGTGCCGCGCCAAATTCTCGCCCATACAGCGTTCGAGGAGTCCCGGCGGTATTTCACGGAGCTGCTGCACGGTCATGATGCCCAATTGTTCGAGGGAGTCGCCCGTATGTTTGCCGACGCCCGGCAATACGCGCACAGATAGAGGCGCTAAAAATGCTTGTTCATCTCCCGGGTCAATGGTCAGACAGCCGTTAGGCTTCGCTTCGTTGGCAGCTATCTTGGCAACAGCTTTGTTGGAGGCGATCCCTATGGTTGCGGTGATTTGCTCCTGTTCCCAGATCATCTTTTTGATATGTGCGGCCAAAGCCTCTTCGCTGCCAAATAAATGAATGGAACCCGTAATATCCAAGTTTGCTTCATCAATGGATGCCATCTGCACTTGGGGCGTGACGCTTTCTAAGATGGCGTGAATGCGCCGTGATACCTTGCCGTACAATCCATGGCTACAGGGGATAAAGACGGCTTGGGGGCACAGGCGTCGCGCTTGGGCGATGGGCATGGCGGAGCGCACGCCGAAATGGCGCGCTTCATAGGAGGCGCTGGTAACAACGCCACGGCTGTCACCGGCGCCTCCGCCCACAATAACAGGTTGACCGCGTAAGCTGGGGTTACGCGCGATTTCCACAGACGCGAAAAAGGCGTCCATATCAATATGAAGTAAACGGCGTTGCATGATTCAACATCAAGGGCGGTGTACGAAGAAAGGTTTAATACCTAGCTTCGGTTCACAGCGCAGCAAGGGGGATGAACCAGTATCGAACCCGTTCCCGTTTCCACGTATAGGATACGGCAATACCTTCCTTGGTGGAGATGATGGCGGGATACGAGAATTCAAATTTCGTGGTGGGCGGATCATCTTCAAAATGGGCGAACAAGTTCCAGCTTTCACCATTATCCGAGGAGATCGCCAGCGACAGCGGCGTCCGTGCGCCCCAATTCCTATCCACGGGATTCAAGACCAAGAGCACCCGGCCATCTTCAAGATTGATGGCGTCGAGACCGCTGTTGTTATTGGGCAGCCCTGCATCCCGTATGGGGGTCCAAGTTTTACCGTAATCCTCTGAATCGGCGCGCCATGCACGGCCCGCACAGGCACGCATTAAAGCATGTACTTTACCGGGTGCAGATTCCCAGAAGGTGGGCTGGATACATCCTTTGCCTTTGAAAATGGATCGGTCGATTTGGAAATCTTCAGAACGTTCCCATGTCAGCCCGCGGTCGGTGGAGCGATCGGCGAAACTCTCCCACAGTTTATGTTCGGTCGAAGCGGGGGCAAGCCAAGCGCCGTCGGACAGGATGATCGCTTTGTTTTTTACAGGTCCACGGCCGCCCACATCGCCGGGAACCATTTCCTTGGCTTCGGACCACGTGACGCCGTTATCTTTGGAACTCATCCACCATGTTTTCCAAATGGGCACATCAGTAGCCACTTTAAAAAACAGGTGTACTTCGCCTTCTGCATCGGTGAAAAGAACAGGGTTCCAGTGTGCCGTCTCTTCCACTTTGACGGCTAGATAGGGCGGCAGCCACTGCCCATCAATGAGCCGTGACATCCAGATGCCCACATCAGGATCTTTTTCTTTGGTTCCGCCGAACCACGCGGCAATCATGGTTCCGTCAGGCGCTTGGGCAACGGTGCTGGCGTGACATTCGGGGAAAGGCCGATCATCACCAAAAACAAAATCGACCCTGCCGCCTGCTTCCAGCACGCGAGCTTCAAAATCTTTCGCAGATAATACGGCGCTTTCGTCTAATGCGTTGACCCACTCCGCCCCTTTGTTTTCGACAAGAGGTTTGATTTCCGCTTTCCCATCTTGGGCACAGGCGACAAGGGTAAATACACCTAAAGAAAGAACCGACAAAACAAGTAATAATCGTAGTTGCACTGTATTTTCTCCTTTTCCGTTAAGATCATGTGCGTTGTTGGCACGGAATCGTCTGATTCAAGTATTCATGACGATACAGGTCATGAACACAGCTTCTATTAGCGTGGGTTCGCCGTGCGCGCCCACGTATCAATGTCGTCATCGGTAGTAATCGGCCGCAGCCGGAAGCGGTAAGATGTGGCTTCACAAGGAATTAAATAAGGTTCATGAGGCCAAGATCCCCAGGCATCATCGCCGCCGACCCCCTGTTGTTTCCAGTCTATGTTGAGTATAACAAGGTCGCGATGGGGCAGTTCAAAGGGATGGATTGCCGTCTCTAAATCCTCAATGCTATGGTGCATGGCGTTTATGCTGAGCGGCTTGTCTGCTTCAGCCGTGACCAATAACCCTTGACCGGTATCTTGCTGCAGGGCTGTCCAACGGACTTCTACTTTGTTGCCGCTTTCGCCCGGATTGACATAATCATAGCAGAATTGTTCCGCTACAGTACCACTATAGCGCCCTATCGGAGCATCCATGCGATCACAGTAAGTTTCATAGGGGCCCCGACCCAGCCAGGTGATACGGTCAAATCCGGCGGGCAGTACCAGCTGCATGCCCAGCCGAGGCAAAGCGGGTTTATTCTTCTTTTTGGGAAGGAAGGAAGCTTCTACCAAGATTTCACCGTTACTGAACACGGTGTAATCGGTGTTCCAGCGCACCTCAACCTTGGGTAGGTTATGGGTGACAATCACTTTCACGCGGCTCGGATCAGCGTCATCGATGCGAAACTGTCGGAGCTGTGCCTCTTCATGAGCGGTCTTCCAGATCCCCTGGCTATTGGGCATATTACGGCCGCGATCGTTATCGATGGGCGCGCGCCAGAAGTCGGGACGCAGCGGTGTATGCAGCAGTTCCGTTCCTGCTGTATTTATGGAGACAAGCTCGCCGGTTGCTTTATTGAAACGAGCGGTCAAGGTCTCGCCTTCAATGGTCACTTCTTCAGCGGTTTCGACCACCACGAGCGCAGGCATATCCTGTGCCTGAAGGGAGCGGGGCGGCGTATAGTCGGGCAGTTTAAACTGATCCCACGCTACTTCATGGCCTTGCTCCGCCCAAAGTTCGTCTTTCGCCAGTTGGAAACTTAGCTCTAAGAAATACTCGACACCCGGTTCCGGTTGGAAGGGCTGTACAGGAATCGTCACGGTGGCGGTATCGCCGGGCGCTGCGGCAGGACACGGGAAGCTTCCCGATTGGATCCTGTTTCCGTCCCCGGTTACCCGCCAATGCAGTGTCACCAAGTCGGGAAGCGTCGTGAAGTCAAACCAATTCTTAATCGCCACGGTACGGGCGGCAAGGTCCACCGTTGAGCAATGGATGTATTGGTATACATGTTTGACCTGATAAAGTCCGGGGTGGGGGACACGATCGGGGGAGAGCACGCCGTTGCAGAGGAAATTTCTGTCACTGGGCGTGTCGGGCGGACCGTAATCACCGCCATAGGACCAAAACCAATCTTCGTCGTCGCGGACAGCGCGATGAACGCGGGGCGGTTCCACAGCGACAGGGGTGCGCAAGGCTTGATCCACCCAATCCCAAATGAAGCCGCCTTGCAGGTAGGGCTTCGAATAAATGAGATCCCAATAGAGCCACATGTTGCCACTGCTGTTGCCCATGGAATGGAGATACTCACATAGAATAAAGGGCTTCGTCCGCGCTTCGCCGGCTTTTATGGTGAAAGAACGTCCCCAGCCGCCGTCTACCGCTTTGCCATCTGCATAATCTGCCAGCATGGAAGGCGACGCGTACATGGGACAAAAAATATCAGTGTTTCGATCCAGTCCCGCCCGTTCGTATTGCACAGGGCGGTGCGGATCACGGGCTTTTACCCAATCATAGGATGCCATGAAATTGGGACCGTTACCCGCTTCATTGCCTAAAGACCAGATAATAATAGAGGGATGGTTCTTGTCCCGTTCCACCATTCTGACCATGCGGTCTACGTGGGCATCACGCCACTCCGGCGGATTCGCCAAAGACTGGTTTCCATAGCCCATGCCGTGGCTTTCTACATTCGCTTCATCAACCACATAAAGACCGTAGCGGTCGCAGAGGTCGTACCAAGCGGGGACGCAGGGGTAGTGACTCGTCCGCACCGCATTGACGTTGAATTGTTTCATGAGCAAGACGTCTCGGATCATGCCTTCCATGGTCACCACCTGCCCCAAGTCCGGATCGGTTTCATGACGGTTTACGCCCTTCACAAGAACGCGTTTGCCGTTGACAAGCAGATTGCCGTCAATAATCTCTACCCTGCGGAAACCGGTCTTAACGGCAGTCACTTCAATGGGCTTTCCCGAATCATCACGTAAGGACAAGACCAATTGGTATAAGGTCGGGAATTCTGCACTCCATTTTTCCGGCGCTGTCACGGCAATTTCGAGGGATTCTTTGACCGTTCCCGCCACGCTTAGATCCATGATTTTTTCTGTGCCGCCGATGATTGTGCCCTGAGGATCAGTCAATTCGACGTGCAGCGTGACCTCTCCGTCATTGCCTTGAAGACTTTCGATTTCTGCACCCACTTTTAGGACGCCGTCTTGGCAGTCTTCATCGAGAAATGTTTGTACTTCGAAATCGCGAAGGTGAACGGAATCGGTTGACCAAAGATACACATCCCGAAAAATACCGCTCATGCGCCAAAAGTCCTGATCCTCCAGATAGGAGCCGTCACACCAGCGGAAATTCTCGACAGCGATGAGGTTTTCTCCTTCCTTCACAAAATCGCTAATATCAAATTCAACCGGGGTGCGGCTGTCTTTACCCATGCCTACTTGCTGCCCATTGACCCAAAGATAGAACATGGAATTGACGCCGTCAAAAGTGATGAGAATACGTCGGTCCTGCCATTCCTCGGGCAGCGTGAAACGGTGCCGGTAGGAACTGACCGTGTTGTTGGGATCGTCTTCGGGCACGAAAGGCGGTTTCCATGGTTTAGGCCAAGGAAAGGGAATGTTCACATAAATAGGAATACCGTAGCCCTCTATTTCCACATTGGAGGGGACAGGAATGGTATCCCAATCGCTATCGTCAAATTCAGGGTTGGAGAAGTCCGGAATGCGCCCCAAATGGTTGGCGGCATAATGATATTTCCACAGGCCATTTAGAGATCGGTACCACGGCGATTTGATACGTTCCTCGTTGCAAATGGGACCAATTTGCAGCGCCGTTTCTTTGTCCGGACAAATGACCGCACTCGCATGAGGCGGCAGGGTGTTGATCCCCAACAGACGCGGATTTTGCCAGTCTTCCAAGACTGTGTTATCCGCAAAGCTGCAGGCAGGGAAGGAAAGCATCAAAAAGCATCCCGCCAAGAGGACCAAAAAAAAAGCCCCTTTCAGGGATTCCCCGTCCGTTCCAATTTTGTGCACAGTTGTTTTCCTGTTCATAGAGAAGACTCCTTTTCCTGATTTCAACACGGCGCATGCCTCCTATTCGAAATTAAGGATATCACCGCGCGATTTCGAGGCTGCGCCGTCCGTGACTCACGGAACCATTTTACTTGCCTTTGCCCTGCCGATTCCACCTTTGGAAAAGGAAGGCTTTAAGGGGCGTGAAACGGTAACTCCGCAGAGATGCAAGAGGCGGGGAAGATTTGTTATACTATGCGTTCATCCTTAGGTCATATCTATAGCTGTCTCTAACGCTGACTCCCGGCACATTTTCCAAGAAAGGTAGAAAAGAAGTGATTGTATTTGCCAAACGGCTGACTGTTGAACAGATTGAAGAAGGAAATGAGCTGGCGCCTAAATTTGATGCCCATGGATTGATTCCGGTAGTGACCACAGATTTTGAAACGGGCGAATTGCTGATGCACGCCTATATGAATGAAGAAGCCTTGAAAAAAACCATTGAATTGGGAGAGGCTGTTTATTGGAGCCGCAGCCGTCAGGTACTGTGGCATAAAGGCGCTACCAGCGGTCTGGTTCAAAAAGTGATCGAAATGCGGATTGACGATGATCAGGATACGGTTTGGCTCCGTGTGGATGTTCAAGGCGGCGCAAGCTGCCACGTGGGCTACCGCTCCTGTTTCTACCGCTCCGTTCCCGTGGGCGAGGCAGCTAAAAAAGCCTTAGACTTGACCTTTACGGAGACGGAAAAGGTTTTTGACCCCAAAGAAGTGTATGGGGATGCGCCTAATCCGACACGCATATAAAAACAGCTTTATTACCGTGTTGGAACAAAGGATTAACATGCGTTTTATGTGAGGTTCATTCGACAGCGATCAACGGAATTCGAATGGACTGCAATTCATTACGATAGAACTGGTTTGCGCTTATCCATAAGCGCTGTTGAGAGAAGGAAAAGATATTATGGCATCCAAAGCAAAAGGCAATCGCGAGACCATCATTTTGGAATGTACGGAAGCGCCGGGTACCTCTCGTTATAATACGGAGAAAAACAAGCGCTCCCATCCCGAACGGCTCGAACTGAAAAAATACAATTCGACCCTGCGCAAGCACACGCTCCACCGCGAGAAGAAATAAGGCGTGCCGGCATTGCGGCGATGATACTTCGCCGCCTATTCTTGCTGCATGCCTGCGTCCCTATGTTGCGCTTTGAACGGTGTTCGTATTGACCCATTTCCGAGCGTCGATCTCAATTCTCGACATAGAAGTTCTGCAGTGGTTTCTGCAATTGAATGATCTGTGGAAAAGAGCATTGTTTTTCTTGTACACTCAGTACTAACATGATACGCGTATGTATCTATGAATAATGCTTTGCTTTCATGTGTGTATCTGAGCAATAAGGAGCCTTAATTATGCGTGTTTGGATGATTCACTTTTTTGGAGCGCTGGGGTTGGTCTGTTTCCTCTCGTTGCTGCCTGAGTGCACACCTGCGGAAGCATACCAAGCGAAGGTTATCAACGCCAGTATCTATCCCCTGATTTCGATCAAAATTGCGCCCTTCTGTGAGGATGAAGAGATTCAACGGCAATTCCTTAAGAATGCACGCAATTTGTTGCCCGCCGATCGTAGCGGACACACCGTCGCCCTCCAGCCCGGACTCACCCAAAGCTTTAATTTTAAAAGTGAGAGCGCGGTGCTCGCAGCTGCCGTCACCTTTTTTATAGATGGTGATTATGTGGAATACGTGCACCGACTGCCTGCAGATATGTCCGTTGCCCACGATAGCACCGTGCTTGTGGTGCGTGTCATTTACGACACGGTCAACGCGCCCCATATTTTATTCAGCTACGAATAAATCACAAGTCCTTGTCATGGAAGTGCGCGGGACACTGCGGAACAACCCTTATAAAAGGAATGCGTTTTTAGTGCATTATTGCATGTTCAGCTCCTATGCTTTCCTCTTTCTGATCCTCTTCAGCACGGCCTTCATTGCGGGCTGTTGTGTGAATTGTCCCCGTTCTGTGCCGCCGACGGACGGAGAACCGCCTGAAACCCTTGTCTTTTATACGGTACAAGTGGTCAATACCTTTCCCCACGATCCCCAAGCCTTCACACAGGGATTGGCTTTTGCCGATGGTTTCCTCTATGAAGGGACGGGTATGCACGGCGCTTCCTGCCTGAAAAAAGTCGCCTTGGAGACGGGCGAGACTTTGCAGCGTGTTGATCTGGGGCGCAGCTATTTTGGGGAAGGTATTGCGTTGCAGGGGGATCGAATTATCCAGCTCACATGGAAAAATCAGACTGCTTTTATCTATGACCGAAATACCTTTGAAAGCAAAGGTAAGTATAGCTATCTCGGGGAAGGGTGGGGATTAACTTTTGACGGCAGCCGTTTTATTCTCAGTGACGGCACGGCGCAATTGCGCTTTCTCGATAAAGACAGCTTCCAACCGCTGAGCAGTCTTTATGTGCGTGACGGTCAAAAGCTCATTAAAAACCTCAATGAGCTTGAGTTTATAGACGGCAAGGTTTTCGCCAATATTTGGAGAGAAGAACGTATCGCCGTCATCGACCCTCAGACCGGCTATGTCACCGCTTGGATTGATTTGACAGGACTCCTCACCAAAGAAGAGCGCAAACACGTTGATGTCTTAAATGGCATTGCTTGGGATGCCTCGGGGGAGCGCCTCTTCGTGACCGGAAAGTATTGGCCAAAGCTCTTTGAAATTCGATTGGTAGAACAGCGCAGCATTCCCTATCCGCAATAAACTATCCTTCTTCATAATCCCGCCCTTGTAAAATTGTCTTATAGTGGCGGCCGCTTCCCCCAGAGCTTGATAATTGGGATAGACAATACAGATTGGTATAATAAGATTCGTTGCGATTTCGATATCGACGTCATACCGTGTTTTATCACACTCAAGGAGATGAGCCATGACATCGTTAAAGGGATTGACGATTGGGGTGCCCCGTGAAATCATTTCGGGCGAAAGGCGCGTGGCAGTCACGCCGGAAACGACGGCCCGCTACGTGGCAGCAGGGGCGCAAGTTTTAATTGAAGCGGGGGCAGGTTTGGGCGCTTTTTTTGACGACGACAGCTACCGTGCCGCCGGCGCGGAAATCCTTGCAGATGTCAAAAACGTGTATGCCCGATCTACGCTGGTTCTCAAAGTAAAAGAACCACAATTCAATCCGGATCTGGGCGTACATGAGGGCGAGCTCATTCCCGAGAAAACGGTCTTGGTTTGTTTTTTGCATCCAGCTAATCCTTTGAACCATGACACAGTCCGCCTGTTAGCGGCGCGCAATATTACCAGTTTTTCCCTCGACAGCATCCCCCGTGTTTCCAGAGCACAGCATATGGATGCACTCACTTCCATGAGCACAGTGGCGGGGTATAAAGCCGTCATTACAGCTGCCCATCATCTGGCACGTTTTGTACCGATGATCCCCACAGATGCAGGCATTATAGAGCCTGCCCGAGTACTGGTGGTAGGTACAGGAGTTGCCGGTTTGCAATCCATTGCCACTGCCAAGCGCTTGGGGGCGCGGGTAAGCACCTTAGACATTCGGCCTGAAGCGAACGAGCAGGCGCGCAGTCTCGGCGCGCTCTTGGTGCCATTTGCGCTTGAAGAGGGGGAGGGCGTAGGGGAAGGCGGATACGCCAAGCGCCTGTCAGAAGACCTCTATGAACGGGAGCGGACGAGTCTCACGCCCGTCGTTGCGCAAAGTGATATCATCATTCTCACCGCCTTGGTGCCCAGAGAACGAGCGCCTATACTTATCACAAAAGCCATGGTGGAAGGTATGAAAAAAGGCGCGGTCATAGTGGATGTGGCGATTGATCAGGGCGGCAATTGCGAATTGACCCGGCCCGGCGAAAGCTATGTACACAAGGATGTGCTGCTCGTGGGACTGCTCAATATACCTGCTTCATTAGCCATAGACTCCACGCGCATGTTTGCCCATAATCTCTATGAATATATTGGTCATATTGCCGTTGATGGGAATATTGATGAACACGCTGCCGATGATTTGATTCAAGACGCCTGCGTGACCCGTGACGGTAGGATCGTTCATCAAGGTACCTTAAGAGCTATGGGATTGGCAGGAGACTAAAGACCTCAGGGAGCTCCGTCCTTTTTTCGAACACTGCAATCTCATCGCTCTCGGCACAAGTAAGGAGAAAAGATATGACTGTCGTGTTGCCCTTGCTGTTGCTCTTCGCTGCCCTATGTGCTTTCTTGGGATATATCATCATTATGGCGGTGCCGCCGCTCTTGCATACACCGCTCATGTCCGGCATGAATGCCTTATCGGGAATTTCGCTTTTGGCGGCGATGGCGGCTTTCCATGATCGAATACCCTATAGCCCGGGCTGGTACATTGCCCTTATCGCGATTGGCTTGGCCATGATCAATGTGGCGGGGGGCTATTGGGTGACAGAACGCATGTTGCGCATGTTTAAGTCTGATCAAAGTGGAGAGGGGAGCAAGCAATGAGTATTGTTTACAGCTATTTTCCGCCTGCAGCACTTGTCGCCGTTTTTCTCTATAGTATCTACCTCATGCAATCGCCGAGAACAGCCTTGCGTGGGAACCGCCTGGGCGCGCTGACCATGGCTGTTGCTGTCATACTCACCTTCCACCAATACGCGCTTTTCATGAACGCTGCGGCATGGACCGCACTCGGCGTGGGCGGTATCCTGGGCTTGTTGTTGGCGCAGCGGGCGGGTACCCTACGGATGCCCCAGCTGGTAGCCTTGTTTAACGGCGTTGGCGGTGCCGCTTCCGCCTTGGTGATTCTCGCGTGTTTGTCCGCGGAGATGACGTGGGCCAACCGGCTTATTGCGTCGCTCGCCCTTGCTATAGGCAGCGTCACCTTTAGCGGCAGTATGGCGGCGGCGCTGAAGCTTGAAGGAAAGCTGTCGTCACGCCCCGTGTCCTTTCTCGGCTATTCCCAAGCGCTTCGGATCCTTTTCGTGGTGATACTCGTGTTGATTGTGATTCCCGTGGATAGAGTTGGTCACGTGTCTCTATATATCTTGACGGTGCTTGCCTTGGTCTATGGCTGGTTCATGGCGCTCCGTGTAGGCGGCGCGGATATGCCTGTCATCATCTCGCTTTTAAACTCCCTTTCCGGGGTTGCGGCGTGCGTGAGCGGTATTGCCATGGACAATATACTGACTGCAGGTGTCGGCGCCCTTGTGGGCGTGGCGGGGATGATTCTAACGCAAATTATGTGCCGCGCTATGAATCGGGATTTATGGGCGGTCTTGAGCGGCTTCACGGTCTATAGTACTCAGAAAAAAGACGCGGCAACGGATGAGGCTGTGGCTGACGATAGGGGAGAGGAATCAGCGCAAGGTCTGACCCAATCGGATATTCCTGCCTTGTTGGAAAAGGCGGAGACCGTGATTATTGTGCCCGGTTACGGCATGGCATTATCGCAGGCGCAGCAGGTGGTAAAAGATCTGATGGACGCCTTGGAGGCACGGGGAAAAGACGTGAGGGTGGCGGTACATCCGGTGGCGGGCCGTATGCCCGGCCATATGCACGTGTTATTAGCGGAAGTGGGCGTTGATTATGAAATGCTTTATGATATGGTTAAAATCAATGACCGTTTCGCTGCAACAGATTTGGTCGTTGCCGTGGGCGCTTGTGATGTGATGAATCCTGCCGCAGCGACGGCGGAAGGGACGCCTATTTTCGGTATGCCTATTTTAAAGGTATCCGAAGCGAAGGCGGTGATTGTGTGTAATCTTGATGCGAAACCGGGCTATTCAGGTGTTGAAAATACACTGTATACGCAAGCCCATGTGGTAACGCTTTGGGGAGACGCTTCGGTCACCGTAGCCGACCTAAAAGATCAATTGGAAGCCCTGCAATAAGTTTCGAACAGGGGCTGCACCGGGCGCGTCGCTGCTCACTGTATTCGGTGGTTCAGGAAGTGATTTGCTCTTTCTTCTGTTTTATTTGTGAGGGAACATGGTGTATAGTGTGCTCTTGTTCAAAAATCGAAAACGATAGGACGTTAAATATAGTATGAAAATAGGTATTACGTGTCAGGCGACCGTCGGCGGCAGTGGTGTATTAGCGGCTGAATTGGGCTTTGCCCTCGCGCAACGTGGTCATGAAGTTCATTTTGTGACTTTGGAAGAACCCTTTCGGCTAGGACGCTTTATTCCCAATCTCTACACCCATCATGTGGAAACCATTAGTTATCCCTTGTTCAAAATACCGCCTTATTCCATTGCGCTCTCCAGTAAAATCGCCGAAGTGGCGGAAGAATATGATATCCAAGTGTGGCACAGTCATTATGCCATGCCCAATTCGGTGGCTGCTCTCGTGGGCAGGGATATGCTGCCCCGTGAAAAACAGTTTTGCTTAATCACGACGCTGCACGGGACCGACATCACCTTGGTGGGAACACACCCCAGTTTTTACCGTGCCACCCGGTATGTGATGGAAAACAGTTGTGCCGTTACTGCTGTTTCTAAGTGGCTCAGCCAACAAACAGAAAACGAATTTCAGCTGACCCAGCCGGTGCAGACCATTTATAATTTCGTGGATATGGATCGCTTTTGTGATCAGCCTGCCGACCGTATCGCCTTGGCAGCGCCCAACGAAAAGATTCTCATGCACATCTCTAATTTCCGGCCCGTCAAACGGGTCACCGACGTGGTTCGTGTCTTTGGCAAAGTCTTGGAAAAGATGCCCGCCCGATTAATCATGATCGGCGACGGCCCCGAACGGCTCTCTGCAACGGGGGTTGCGAAACAGTTGGGTATCCAAGATAAAATTCAATATCTCGGCAATTGTGACAATATCGAGTGTTTATTGGCGACTGCTGACCTGCTGTTGCAGCCCAGTGAACACGAGAGTTTCGGACTGGTGCCCCTTGAGGCGATGGCGAGTGAAGTGCCGGTCATTGTGACGCGCAGCGGCGGCGTGACCGAGGTCGTGCGCCACGGCGAATCAGGCTTTTTGTGTGAGGTAGGCGATATTGAGAGTATGGCACTGCACGCCATAAAAATTTTGAGTGACCCCGTATTGGCGAAGCAGATGGGCCAGCGGGGCCGCAAGGTCGCCGCCACAGAATTTGGCCGCGAGAAGATTGTAGACCAATATGAGGCGTTGTACGAGGAGATATTAGCGCGGCGCGCAAATATGCCCCACCCAGAAGGACATCTTCCGGGTATGCCTAAATAATGCGCCTCTAGTGCCCTTGTTTTTTGCTGAAAGGAATACGCGTGAAATCGAGGTGGACACAGCGCCTATTTTCGCATAGCCCTATCATAGACATTCTTTTAGCCTTCTTGATCTTTTGTATAGGCGGCGCTGTCGGCTATGGACATTTACGTTCGCTGCGCACCGATCGTTCCTCTGTGACCGGCATTGAACTGCTCTATGGTCCTGCTGCTATGCTCGTTCAAGGCAAAGGCTTTATTTCACCCAACGTCCTAGAGTACCCGGAGCTGCGCGCCTTCTTAAATGGCGAAATTGAATCCCTTCCCGAAGACGCCGTTCCGGAAATCGTCGTGGAAAGTCCCTCACAAGTAGCCACGTATCATCGCTATTTAAATTATAGTGTGGCACTCTTTTGGCGGCTCTTTGGTATTTCGTGGACCAGTACGGAACCTTTGCTTGCGCTGCTCTTTGCGTGGTCAAGCCTTGCTATTTATGGGTTGATGCGGCTTGGGATGCGCCGCTCCATCGCTTTCGTTCTCGTGTTTTTGGTAATACTTTCTCCGGCAATGTTGGGGCGTATCACAGAATTACGGGATTTCAGCAAGGCTCCTTTTATCCTGAGTGTATTGTGGGGCTTAGGTTGGGCTATCCGACACAAGATCTCCTCGCGCCAATTATTATTTCTCTCCATTGTCTTGGGCGTGACCATCGGTATTGGCTGCGGGTTCAGGATGGATCTCGTTGTTTTCATGCCTTTGGCTTGGGCGGTCTTGAGTGTTGTCGCCTTACGTGTGGACGGGACAGGTAGGTCGCGCTTGCGCCCTTTAATGTCAGTGCTTCTTTTACCTCTTTGTTTTTTGATCACAATCCTACCATTGTTTACAGAAATAGAGGGACCAACCCACCCTAATCACCACTTAGTACAAGGTCTCTCCACGAAACGACAATACAATCTAGGACTGCTTCCTGCATCTTACAGACCCTTGTCCTCAGGCTCAGACTGCTATGTGTTTTCTGCTATCCAATCGCATATGCGCAGAACAAGCGGCGAAAACAAAAGTAATTTTTCCTTAGATACCTCAGGTGCCGATGTGGCAGGAACGAATTGGCTTAAATCGGCTATTGGCTATTTTCCCGCTGATTTTCTTGCCAGAGCTTATGGCGCCGTCTTGAGGAATCTGCGCTATGCCGATGCCTATCCGCACACCTTTGCTATGCCCACGAAAGGGCACGCGTATATGTATTCTTTTCATCATAAGCTGGCGGCTCATTTGAATCGCTTCGGGCTGGTTTACGCAGTGGCTGTTCTCCTCATCTTGGCGGTTCATCAGCCCTTGTGGGCATTGGGCATCTTTTTCTTCGTCCTATACGTATTGGGATATATTGGGCTCCAGTGTGAATACCGACATGCTTTTCCCCTTGCTTTTTTCCCTTTTTGGATCCTTGGTTTTTTGCTCAATTGGACACTGATTTTTACCGTTCATCTCTACAAACGCGGTGTGCCCCCCAAAGGGTGGTGGATTGTTTCCGGTATCCGCGCCGCCGTATTTTTATCTCTATGTTTTATTTTGCTGATCGCGCCGCTCATGGTATCGCGCATCTACCAAGAACACAAGATCAGACCTTTATTGAATCTGTATAGAAAGGCGGAAACGACACCTGTGCCGGTCCGTATGGAAAGTAAACACGGTTGGACTCTATTTGCCCCTGAGAACACTTCGGCAAGAGGTCCCGCGGATTCGGATCTTCAAACCCTTTATAAAATCCTTGCCGGATTTTTCAATCCCGAATTTCGTCTCTGGCATGTGCGGACGCGGCTGATGATGGTCGAATTAAAGGCCGATGCCTGCGTAGAATGGCTCATACAAAAATATGATTCCGTGATAAACCTCAACGACTTTTCGCAACTCTTGCCTTTGCCCTATGTCTCCGAAAAGAGCCATAACATCCGCTACTACTTTCCCGTTTATGAGCTGCTTATGCCGCTCGTTGATAAGGAGTTCTTGCTAGGTAGAAATCGCTTTCAAGGGATCGCATTGCCCGATGATCAAGCAGACGCTTTTCTCGGGTTCTACGAAGTGTCACCGCCTGATGAACTGGATTTTTTGATGCAGGTGGCGCTTACGGACGATGCCGGTTCTGAAAAATGCTATCAACGAATTAACGGATTGCCTGATCCGCTCCTGTATTATCAAGAAGAAATGAACGCCGTGGACAATCCTAATTTGTTTTTTGCAGCACAAAGTTTCGGACGTAAAGAAGAAGCCTGTTTTCTCGCCCGCGCACAATTGGTCTTGAGCCGAAAACCTGAAACACGCATACTCATTAGCGATTTGCTATTTAGAGAGGGGCAGACGGAGGAGGCTTTGGATGCTGCATTCGCTATTAATCCCCGTACCGAGGACGAAAAGAGCCGCCAGTTGAGACTGTTGGAAGTGATTGGCCATCAGTATCTGATTGAAGACAAAATAAGTGAAGCAGAATATATTTATCGCTTTATATGGGATCAGAAATCCGAGAAACGCAGTCCTTTACGCATACAGCTGGCAGGGGCGATGTGCGCGAAAGACCCTGATAAAGCTTTCGAACAATACCGTTTCGTCTTGGAAGAAGAACCGGATAATGAAGTCGCTGTTAACGGTATGATCTCTTTGCTCCAAAGCAGCGCCACGACGGAAGAGCAATTGTCGTTTTGGAAAGATTTGACTGAACAGCACCCCCAATCCCTTTATCCTTGGTTACAGCTTGGGATCACTTTGGAAAGGGCCGGTTTAGATGCCGCCGCCGCTGATGCCTATGGGAAGGCCTATCCCACACACAAAGATCATCCGGAACTGATGCTTCGTTATAAGATTGCCCAAAAAGGAATTGCTTATTTCCTATCGGATAGAAAAGAACTGCTCCGCATCTTGGGCGAGCATCCTCTGCTGGAAGACGTCGTGATATTTTATATTGATCGGGAAGGGCGCCGTTTACTCGCCGCTAATGAGGTGAGCAAAGCCATGGATACGTACCAGCGTGCACTGGATTATTTCCCCGACAGTGAAAGGCTGGCGCTGGGACGGGCGAAGGCTTTTTCTTTGGGAAACGAATTTGAACCGGCTATGGAGCTTTTAAAAAGCTTGATCAATGGCTCTATGGCAGAGGAAACCGTTGCGTGGATGGATCAGATGCTGAGCCGCCCCGATAAAGACGCTCTCTCTTATTGGCAAGAGCTGGGAAAAGAATTTCCTGAGAATAAAGCCATTCACGATTTGATTCTTCGCAAACAAGAGGTCCAAGGGCGGGCTGCTTTTGAATCGGGAGAGTATTCGGCTGCTCTCGACATTCTGAAAACAATGGATTCCACTGAGGACATCGGTGCGAGTCTTCCCATCTTGATAGCTCTCTCAGAGATCGCAACGGGAGCAGAAGCCAACGACGCACAAAAGATTTTGACTCAAATTGAGGCACGGCCCGAACTGAAGGATGATGCGATTGGGTGGATCCTCATGGTCTTGGATCAGCTTCACGACGAAGGACGGACGAATGCCATGGAGCGGCTGGGACAAGTGACCGTCGCCCTAGCTCCCGAAAAAGAGCGAGGCTGGCGCCTTCGGATTCTTGCCCATCTTGAACAGCGCGAGACCGAGCGCGCTTTGGCCTTGTGTGAAGAGGCGCTGTCCAACGTGGAAGACTTGAGCGAAATTCTTCCGCTCGTGCAGCGCAGTTGTGATAAACCGGAACGGCTGTTGCAGATATGGCAGGACTTGGATCGTAAACGTCCCGCACATCCGCTCATACGACGTTATCTTGCCCGTGCCTATGAAGCCAATAACCGCTATGTAGAGGCGGCCGAACTATATAAAAACTTGAGCGAATCCGAAAACTTTCCCCGTGATCTTGTTTTTAATCAAGGCTGCGCATTGATCGGAGCGGGGAACTGGGGGCATGGCGTGGCGCTGGTACGGAAGTCTTTGGACGCAAGTTCTCCTTACGCGCCTGTCATGGTTGAACAATTAATGGCGCTGGGTGAAGGCTTTCTCAAAGAAGAAAAACCGTCCAGAGCGGAGTTGATGTATTCCTTTGCCTCTGCGATGGCGCCCGACTCAAGCTTCGTCTTATTGCGTTTAGGTCAGACGCAATTGGCTTGGGGAAAGACGGAACGTGCTGTTAAAAGCTGGGTTCAGGCGATCCGGGTCGAAGCCGATAGTGGCGCCGCCGCACAAGCCGCGCATTTCTTGTTCCACCATCTTCCCGAGGAGATGCAATTGGAGACATGGTTATCTTTAACCGAAGACGGGGAAGAGGAATCACCCTTGCCTTATGCCTATAGCGTATTGGCATGGGTAAAAGCAGGCGATATAAGCGAAGCACAGCGCTTAGCCGACAAGCTGTCCGCAATGCATCCGCAATCGTCGGAAGCCCTTTGGATTACGGGTGTATTGGCTTGCCTTGCGGGAAATGAGGACTTGGGTATTGACCAAATTCGTACGGCGGCAAAAGAACGCCCGGAACTTGTCGACGACAGCGCTCGCTTCCTAGCAGATGTGGCACTTCAAAATAAGGATAACGAAGGGCTCGTACAGGCGGAGCGTTTATTGAGGACAGCGCAAAAGCTGGAACCGGAAAACTTGTCTCATTTCATGCATTTGGGAGAGGTCTTGCTCCGCGCAGGTGTTATTGATGAAGCGATCGAGCAATTCACCCGTCTGCTAATGCGTGAACCGGAATCTCTTAAAACAGCGGAGCTTTTAGATGCCGCCTATACGGCAAAAAATGATCCGGAAGCACGTTTGCAAGGATGGCAGGCAATTAGTAACGTCCATCCCACTGCGCATTTGCCACGACAACGCCTCGAAAAACTCGAGAAAGGGCCGCGGTGATTCGAAGACATTATCCTTCAAGGATGGTCTGTAAGTCTCTGTTGTTATTCTAAGGCGTCATGGATTATTTGCGCCAAGTTTCTGCTAATCGAAGGAACAGCGGCGAGTTGTTCCACAGAGGCTTTTTTGATTTCAGCGACCGAGCCGAAGGCACTCAACAATTGTCTTGCTCGTTTTGAGCCTATCCCGGGGATGGTAGTCAAAACACTGGTGAGTCTTGTTTTCGAACGTTTCTTTCGGTGATAAGTAATGGCGAAACGATGCGCCTCGTTTCTGACGATACTCAAAAGCCGAACGACCGAGCTATTCTGTTTCGGTATGATCGGATTGCTTCGACCCGGTATGAAAAAGCGTTCAAAGGATGCGCTGTTATTTTTCCCGCTGCGCGCCTCGGCAATAGAGACGCACGCGAGCCTATCAAAACCAAGATCCTTAAGAATGGTATGGGCAACATTTAGCTGTCCCTTCCCGCCGTCAATGAGCACAAGGTCAGGCAGATCTTCCTGTCGTGAAATTTTACTATAGCGTCTAAAGATTACTTCTCGCATCGATGCGTAATCATCTTGCCCTTCAATGGAGCGAATCATATAATGCCGGTAACAACTCTTTACCGGAACACCGCGCTCAAAAACGACCATGGCCGCCACGGTTGTATCGCCTTGGATGGTTGAGATATCGAAACATTCAATCCGATTGGGCAATACGGGTAAATGGAGCGTCTGTTGAATTTCTTCGAGGGTATTTTGAATCGCTTTTTCATGCCCCTTCCGTTCAATAAAGGCCTGACGGGCATTATCCGACGCTAATTCCACCAATCCGATAAGGACGCCTTGTTTCGGTACACGCAAGGTGGTTGGAGCACCGCGCTGTTCACTGATGATTTCTGCGAGGATACTGCGTTCTTCCAAGTCGATGGGCACGAGAATTTCAGATGGGATAAAGGGCGTAGATTCATAATATTGCAATAAAAAAGAACTCAGCAGCTCCGGTAAAGGCGCTTCAATGCGATCAAAAGCGAAACTTTTGCCGCCAACCATGGCGTTGTTACGATAATAAAGAACGTGGAGCTGCAAATAGTTTCCTTCTGCGTGATAGCCAAAGACATCTCTGTCTCGGGCACGCCGACCGTGTACGACACTGCGTTGCGGTTCCATGGTAGTATGCAGATCACGGAGCCGATCCCGTACCACTGCCGCCTCTTCGAAACGGAGCGCATCAGAGAGGGTGTTCATCTCTTTTAATAATTGTTCTTGGAGATCGCCGCTGCGGCCTTCTAATATGAGTAGTGCTTGCTGCACCAATGCCGCGTAATCCTCCTTGCTAATCAATCCTACGCAGGGAGCGTGACATTGTTTTATCTGATAATAGATGCACGGTCGTGTTCGGTTTGCCAGCACGTGGTTGGAACACACACGGAGCGGCACCAGTTTTTGGAGGCGTTTTATCGTTTCTCTTGCCGCTCGTGTATCATGATAAGGACCAAAATAACGCGCTTTATCTTTTTTTCTGCGGCGCACTACGGTCAGGCGAGGAAAGTTTTCTGTAGGATCCAGACGCAGGCTCACATAGGTTTTATCATCTCGTAGGCGAACATTATACCGTGGTTTATGCGCTTTGATGAGGGTGTTTTCGAGGAGCAGCGCCTCTTTTTCGGAAGAGACTCGTATATACTCTATAGAGGCGACGCGGCGCATGAGAAATTTCACACTGTATCTGCTATCGCTCTCATTGATATAATTGCGGATACGCGCGCGCAGGTTTTTTGCCTTGCCGATGTACATGATTTTGGCTGCCTCATCACGCATGATGTAGCAGCCGGGAGTTGTGGGCGCTGCATCGGCATCTTTCTTCAGCGCGGAAGAAATAATGTTGTTGTCTTGTTTGTCTTTCATTTTGTATACAATACGGTAATTACCATTGTGTCTAGTAATAATTTCAGCGGTGTGGAATCACTATACATGAAACAATCCCAGTCCATTCAACAAAAGGGCGAACCCTCGTCATTATTCTTGTCCACTTTGATAGCACTCGGATTCTTCCTGCTCTTAGTCAGTTTATCTGTGTGGCTTGGCGCATGGTTTTTTTGGGGGGCGCCTTATGGTAAAACGTGGCAAATCATTTTTTACGCAAGCTTTCTGGGCAGAGCAGCCACCGTCGGTGTTGGACGTGAATTCGGTTTCTCGCCCACGTTTTTATTTCTTTTGACGTCGGTGTCTGAATTTACAGTCGTTTGCCTGGTGTTTCCTGTTTTTGTAAAAGGCTATAAACATTTAACGCGTATTCCATACATTGGCACTACGTTGGACAACTTACATACCGTTGCCTTAAATTATAAACCCGTTATAGCCCCCTATGGATTCCTGGGATTGATGATTTTTGTCTTATTTCCTTTTTGGAGTACCGGTCCATTAGTAGGTTCTATTCTCGGATATATTATAGGCATGTCAGTAGGACTTACGCTCGTCGCAGTAAATTCGGGAAATATTATCGCCATCGCCGCTTGGGTCTGGTTTTATGAATACGTGAATAAATGGAATTCTGATGTGGCGACCATGATCCTTGTCGCTGTATTGCTTGTGGCGTTGCTCGGCGTCTTTTGGGGAACTAAGCGTAAGCAAAGTGTTTCCACCCCCCAAGGCGGCACGCCTTTAGATAAACCCTAGGATGCTGCCGGCAAGGAATGGAAAAGACTCGTTAAAAAAAACGGAATGATTTTATCCGCAATGATTTGCGCAGGTAAGATCATTTCGTTATCATAGCAAGCGGGCGTGCTGTAGATATAAACGCTCTTCAATTTTGCTTTAATAGGGCATAATGATAAGAATTTTATGATGTTTTCTATTAGACAACGCAAGATAGTAAACAACGGTACCATCATCCCCCGTGTTGGGTGATTGAAATATTATAGCGATACGAGGAAAACTATTTTCATGAAAATTGAACTCCTGTTTTTATATCTGTGCGTTATTATCAGCGCCGTTGTTGCCCTATCTGAGCTCGTGCGCCCGGAAGCAGATTTCAGCGTGCAGCCTGCTTCAGGCGAAGCTCCCCTGCAAGTCGAATTCCAGAACAATTCTTATGGACGGATGCTGCCTATTACCCGATATTCCTGGGACTTTGGAGATGGTACACCAACCGAATCCGCAAAAGAACCCCGGCACACCTATACAAAAGCGGGTAAATATACGGTTAGCCTAACCGCATACAGCCTGTGGTTTAAAAAGGAAGTGAAAAAAGCTGAGGCAGTCACAGTTACCGCAAGAGATTCAGATGTCAGCCCTGACTTTATTGCCTTAACAAGAACCGGGGCTGCGCCGCTGACGGTTCAGTTTGTTGACGTGTCTCGGAGTGGTCAACATCGTGTCCGGGGGGTTCTATGGGAATTTGGGGATGGCACAACTTCAGAAGTGCAAAATCCCATTCATAGCTATGATGAACCGGGCTTATATTCCGTTTCTTTTGAACTCATATTGGACATAGGCCGATTTCGTGAAGTAAAGCGTGCCTATATTAAAGTTGAAGGAAATCAGACGGAAGGCGAAGGGGAAGCCGAAGCTGAGGGTGAAGGCGAAGAAATTATTGAGGGTGAGGGCGAAGAGATCGTTGAAGGCGAAGGGGAAGCCGAAGCTGAAGGTGAGGGCGAAGAGATCGTTGAAGGCGAAGGCGAAGAGATCACTGAGGGCGAAGGCGAAGAAATTATTGAGGGTGAGGGCGAAGAGATCGTTGAGGGCGAAGGCGAAGAAATTATTGAAGGTGAAGGCGAAGAAATTATTGAAGGCGAAGGGGAAGCCGAAGCTGAGGGTGAAGGCGAAGAAATTATTGAGGGCGAAGGCGAAGAAATTATTGAGGGTGAGGGCGAAGAGATCGTTGAAGGCGAAGGGGAAGCCGAAGCTGAAGGTGAGGGCGAAGAGATCGTTGAAGGCGAAGGCGAAGAGATCACTGAAGGTGAAGGCGAAGAAATCGTTGAAGGTGAAGGCGAAGAAATTATTGAGGGCGAAGGCGAAGAGATAACTGAAGGTGAAGGAGAAGAAATTGCTGAGGGCGAAGGCGAAGAGATAACTGAAGGTGAAGGCGAAGAGATCGTTGAGGGCGAGGGCGAAGAAATTATTGAAGGCGAGGGCGAAGATGTGCCTGTGGAACCGCAGTCTCCAACACTTCGTATGAAACACACCGTAGACACAGACTATCAATATGAGGCCGGCGCAGAAATAGTCTTTACTGTTACCTTGGAATTTGAAGGCGAAATAGAGCTTAGTTCTTTGGTCGTGCAAGAGCAATTGCCGGGGTCATGGGTTTTTCAAGGGATCGTTGATGACGGCGGCTTAGCTGCGTCATCCGACATCGGATCAGAAGACTTGTTAGAATTTTCTTGGTCGTCACCCTTCACCTTTCCTTTGACATTCAGCTATCGCCTTAAAGCTCCCGATGAGGAAGCAATTGTTTTATTCCGTGGCATAGCCGTGTACGAAGCGGAGGGGGAGCTTTTGAGTTCCAATGAGGTAGAAACACAACTGCGCAGCTATCAGACCATATTTGTACTTGATCGCGAGGTTGGTGCGTATACTCCCGGCGAAATAATAGAGATCACCGTATTTTTTGAGGCGTTTGGAATTGAATCGCCGCTGGTCTTTGGATTAGTTGAGACGCTTCCCGAGGGCTGGTCTTTTGTTGAATGTGTCAATGGTCTGGGGACACTGCCCGATGTCTTACCCGATGAAGGTACTGAGGGAGACTTAGAATTCTCTTGGTTTACGCCGCCCGCCATACCGGGTTCAATGAAATATAAAGTATTGGTTCCGGAAAGCTTTGAGGGACCGGGAAAACTTTATGGATACGGCTTGTATCGTTTCACCGATTCTATGTTTCAAACTGCCGGTTTAGAAAGCCTGATCCCAAGAACAATACACTAAAATCTTGAGAGATCATTTGTTTTTGGCGCAAAGGTCGTAGCATTGGCAGCGATAAGTTGCACACAACTCCGTGTGTTCGGATAATTTAGATAGGATAATCATAGAGATTATGGTATCCTTTGCTCGATCCGGTGTGGACAAGATCGAAGCATAAAAACATACATTAAAAGGATAAAGAGGATGAATAGTTTTAGACCGTTAGTTTTTATTCCGCTGATTATTCTTATTGCCGGAATACACGGATACACTGAGGAAGCTGTGCGTATTACCTCCGATATCGGCATGGACAGCCGTGTGTTGGTAGCTGTGCCCAACTTCGCCGTATCTGATGCGCAATTTGTCAGTATTGCCGCGGAAATGACCCAAGCCGTCTCCGATGACCTTGAATTTTCCGGACTTTTTGTAGCCCTGCCGCCGGCACGATATCCCGCAGGATTCACCGGAATTGAAGCCAACGTCAGTGCCATCGATTTGCCCGCATGGCGCGCGACCCGTGCGGAAAATTTGGTACATGGCTACATTTATCAGGATGGCGATTCATTGGTAGCGCAATTTCGGCTCTTTGACCTCTATAGCAATACACAACTTTATGGTCAAGAAATCCGCGTCGACAGAAGCCATTATCGTTTGGCTTCCCACCGTTTCACAGAAGAGGTCATCCGTGTGGTCGACGGGGTGCCCGGTATCGGTACTTCAGAAATCGTTTTTGCAGGCATTTCCGGGCCCGGCGTCAAAGAAATTTATGTTGCAGATTATGATGGCGCAAATGTGCGGCGCCTAACCAATCACAATTCCCTGTCTATCATGCCGGAAATATCGCCGAACGGCTCAGATATCGTTTATCTCTCGTACAAAGACCGTTACAGTTTTCTTTACGTGTTGAATCGCGCCACAGGCGCTACCCATCCCTTATCAAAAGAAGTGGGGCTCAACAGCGCCGCCATGTGGGCGCCGGATAATGAACGTTTAGCCATGACCCTGAGTAAAGACGGGAACGCAGAAATTTATTTGCGCAACAAAAACGGGTCCAATACGCTACGTCTAACCAACAATCGGGATGGCGACACGTCGCCTTGTTTTTCGCCTGATGGCGGCCGGATCGCATTCGTGAGTGACCGTGCCGGGCGGCCGCAAATTTATGTCATGAATGCTGACGGCTCGAACCAAAACCGCTTGTCCTTCCATGGCGGCTCCGCCTATGATCCGGTTTGGTCGCCTGATGGAAAGATGATTGCTTTTGTATCGTCTATTTCAGGCGAAGGTCTAGAAATTTATGTGATGGGCGCCGATGGTTCGAATCCGCAGCGGCTTACAAACTCGCCCGGTATCAATGAAGCGCCTTGTTGGTCGCCCGATTCACGGCATATTGCCTTTACTTCAAGCCGTCGGGGCCGTCCCGAATTGTGGGCTATTACCTTGAGCACCATGACGGAAAAAGCGGTCTCCCGCGTTGAGATGCCCGCAGAAGGACCCAGTTGGGGACCGCGCCGTAAATAATAGAATAAATTGCGGTTCCTTCCGAATCCGTGTGTATTATCACTGTCACTAATTGTTGCCATGAAAAAAAGTTCTTTCAAATGGATGTGCTGCCTGCTGTGCTTGGTTGCGAAACACTGTTTGTTCGCGACACAGGCCTATGGTGATCTCATTGTTTTGGAGAATAAGGAGACCTTGTCGGGAAGTTTTTCGCGGATTAAAAATAATACCCTCGTTTTTCGAACCTCCTTGGCTGGTCAGATGATGACGCCCTTGGAAAACGTGAAACAAATCTCGTCCACGGCGCCGTTATACGTAGAGATGGAGAACGGTCAGGTTTATTTCGGTAGATTAGCGGTTCGGCAGGACAGGCAAGTTATTGAGCCTCTAGATGGCGGCTCCGCTCACAACATTCAGATAACCGATATTAAAGAGACTTTACCTATACCCACCGTACCGGAGGGGATAAAGGAGGAAGACAAAGAAGCGTGGCTTACAGATGCTCTTCCTGATATTCAAAAAAGTGACGGCTATCCTTCTCTCAGCGATAAAAACTTGCAATTTGATGCGTCGGGAAAATCAGGCCCGTGGGATGCTGAAGAACCTTATCCTGATAAAGGGGAAGGAGGGCACCGTCTCGTTTCGCCCACCAATCTGGGAGAGCCCATCGATAAATCCGAAACCCATCCCGGATTAAGCTTAAATTTTGAAGCGGGGCAAGACACGACCTCGCCTGCCACGAAAAAAATAGAAGCGCCTCTCATTGAAGGAGCCGAGCAGCAACGTCTGAAAACAGCCCATAGAGAAGAGGTAACGACAGGAGCGCAAGAGCAACGGGAAGACAGCACCGCTCCGTTGACTTCACCCTTTGGGTATCAACTCCGTGTGCGTGCCTTTCCGCAACCTCAAAGCAGCGATGAAAAAAGTGGTGAATCCGCCAAGCCCAAGGCGTATCGGATGCCGCCTGCGCCGCCGCTGCGCCTGCGTTACAGGATGTGAGACTTCAGTAAAAAGAGGCTCCTTTTGATAAAATAGAAACGCACCGGTCCCAATACGGTATAATTTCGACAAAACCCGAATCCATGAAAATTTATCGGATAAGTTTGGGTTCCTTCTTTTTTTAGAATTGTTCAGGAGTTGCAGGGGTTTTTTCGCCGGGATGCTATACCATAGCGTTCGGAAGGATGATGCCGGACTGACTACAAAGCGGTCACGCCGGTTTTTTGTACCATGCGGGAACCGGGAAAGTGCCGCATTAATATAGACATAATAGACATTCATTTATAAAAAATTATCAAGGTTGTTCATTTAGGTATAATACAGTCTTTTATTGGAGCGACGGTTTGCCCACAATCGAAATCTGAAAGCAAAAGGGGGAGAGATAAGATTTTTGTGCGGTCCTTACCCGTCTTTATGGAGTTTGATACATGAAAAAAATGCTTGAAAAAACAGTGTCCCTGGCTTTGTCTGAAGACATCGGTCAGGAAGATTTAACGACCAACACCACCGTTTCCCCCGATCTGCGGTGCCGCGCCCGATTGATTTCAAAAGATACGGGCGTCCTCAGTGGGATGCGTCCTTTTCGTTGTGCCTTTGATCTCTTGGAAGCTGACGTTCAAGACTGGAGCGGCTTACAAGACGGCACTCCTTTCGGCAATGGTGATTTGCTCGCAGAGTTCACCGGAAATGCGCAGGCCGTGCTCACAGCCGAGCGGACAGCGTTGAATTTTGTGCAGCGCCTCTCCGGTGTTGCGTCGCTCACCGCCCAGTTTGTGAAGGAAGTTAAAGGACTTCCCTGTAAGATATGCGGAACGCGAAAAACGAGTCCCATGATCCGCCAGTTGGAAAAAGAAGCGATCGTTCACGGGGGCGGATCCAACCATCGCCATACGCTGTTTAACGGCATTTTGATTAAAGAAAATCATGTGATGATGGCAGGCGGCATAACGGAAGCGGTGCGCCGCGCAACAGAAAGAACACACCATCTCATGCGTATTGCTGTTGAAGTGCGTACCTTGGATGAGTTTGACGAAGCACTGAAGGCCGCCGCCGGTGTTATTATGTTGGACAATATGAGTTTGGACGATATGAAAGAAGCGGTAAGCCGCGTTAAGGATCATCAGGTACTTCTTGAAGCCAGTGGCAATGCCACCCTTGATCGGGTCCGTGCCATGGCTGAAACAGGCGTCCAATTCGTATCGGTCGGCGTTTTAACCCATTCTGCCCGGTCTATTGATATGACCTTGCTCATTGAGCACGCCTGAGTTCGTTTTGGGCAGCCCCTATCCGAAAAGTCTGGATGGCACCCGGCTCCTTGCCAAACAAATTATCTGGTATCCGCAGACCGAATCGACCAATCTGCTCGCCATGGCGTGTGAGACAGACGGAACGGTCTTCATAGCGGATCAACAAACGCAAGGCCGCGGCCGGCACGGGACGAAGTGGCACAGCCCTGCCGGTAAAGGCTTGTATTTCAGTGTGAGTCTCAACGGGCCGTTGCGCGGGATTGCCTTTGCCGCTGCCATTGCCTTATATAATGCCCTTTCCTTGATGATTCCTATACGGCTGAAATGGCCGAACGATTTGTTGTGTAACACGAGGAAAGTAGGCGGCATTTTGATCGAACAACGGGAGAACCGAATCGCCCTTGGCATTGGTGTGAACGTAAACCATGACTTAGAAGATTTCCCGCCGTCCTTGCGCCATAAGGCAGGGTCGTTGCGGATAGCAAGCGGCGAAACCAAGGATTTGCAAGCACTGTTCTATACGGTGATCATGCACCTTGACGCCGCTGTGCAGCGGCTAAAGAGCGGACAATTGCTTGCTGTTCATGAAGAATGGGTCAAAGCCTGTGATTTGATCGGCAAAGAGATTTCTCGTGGCAACATCAGCGGCAGAGTGACCGCCATTGATATGGAAGGCACGCTCTTCGTCGAGACTATAGCAGGCATACAACGGATTGAATACGGCGACATAACGATCCCCAACAGCCCCTAGCCGGTGTTGAGGCGCCGCCAATCAAAGATACAGGAGCGCAACATTTTTCTAATCGAATAAAATTGTGATCAAGAGAGCTTGCCCTTTGTTTGCGTTTAGAGCGACGAAAGACATACAGTAATTTATTCCGTATCCTCTCACGATCATCTCGGCGCGAGAGGGGCAACGCAAAATAAGGCTGAAAATAGTGTTGAACTTTTTGAAAAAAGGATACTGCAATCATGTTGTTTGTAGTTGATATCGGAAATTCCCATACGGTTTTGGGCTTATACAAAGAAAAGGAACTCTTGGGTCAATGGCGCGTCTTTACTTCGAATTACCGTACCGGCGATGAATTGTCGATCTTGTTGACCATGCTGTTGCAAAGTATTCAGGTGAATCAACAGGAAATCACCGGTTGCTGCGTGTCCAGTGTGGTGCCGCCCTTAAACGGCGCCATTCAATATGTGTGCAACCGCGCTTTTGGCATTGATGCGCTGATGGTTGAGCCCGGCGTAAAAACGGGTGTTATGCTCCAATGTGAAAATCCGAGGGAAGTGGGCGCAGACCGCATCGCCAATGCCGTTGGCGCCCTCGAAGAATATCCCGGCCCCCTCATCGTCATTGATTTTGGAACGGCCATTACCTTCGACGTGATTACAGAGCGTATGGAGTGGCTGGGCGGCGTCATTGCCCCCGGCATACAATTATCGGCAGATTCCCTTTTTGAACGCTGTGCCCGACTGCCTCGCGTCGATATTGTAGCGCCCAAAGAAGTGATCGGACGCAATACGGTAACCAACATTCAAGCGGGCCTGACCTATGGCTATGCGGATATGGTCGATGGCATTGTGGGTCGAATTTGCAATGAACTGGGCCGTGATGCGAAGGTCATTGCGACCGGTGGTTATGCCCGTCGGATAAGCAGTGTTTCCAAACGTATCGATCTTGTGGATCCGCTCTTGACCCTGAAAGGGCTGCGCGCCATTTACGAACGGAACTTGGGGAAAGGATCATGAGAAAAGTTATCCTAGGTGTTCTGGTATCTCTTTTGCTGGTCAGCGCTTGCAGCAAGCCTGTTCAGGAAGAAAGAGCTGCGCCGATTCTTGAAGATAATACGGGCGCATTGGTTTCACGAGCGGCGCCCATTGTGGAGCCCATGCAAATGAAGGGGATTAATTTGTACATGCACCGCCCCGCCAGCGCCGATACGGCAACGGGCAAACCCGAACTGTGGATCAGTGCCGACTCTTTTTCCGTTCAAGAGGAACAGATTTATTCTTTTGAAAAGGCCCATGCCGTCATCTATTCTAAAGATGATCAGGAAATTACCTTGGATGCTGCACAAGGTATTTTTGAGCAGGACAAAAGTGCGCGCTTGGAAGGAGAAGTGCGGATGGTGGCAGGAAGCTTAAAAATAATGCTGCATGATATTGAATGGTCTCGGGAAGAAGGTACCCAAGGAACCGCAAAAACAGATCGATCTGTTATTATTGATGATCCGGATTTACAGTTAAACGCTGCCGGTATGCGCCTCTACCCCGATGAACGTGTTTTTGAACTTACGGACGTGTCCGGCGTGGTGCGTTTTGGAAAGGAACTAACGTGATTCCTAAAAAGATTTTCATAATCGCCTTATGTTTTTTGAGTCTGCCGCTAATGGCGCAAACAGACAGCGGCATGGGCGGCTATTCCTCAATGGAAATAGAAGCCGGTACGATGAAAGGTAATTTCGCGACCGGCGCCATCGAAGAGATGACCGGCGGTGTACGTATACGGCTTCTCTCCGATGAACCCGGCTTGGCTGACTTGCCCATCGAAGCCGGTACCATGAAATTTACCTGGGAAAAAGGGCGTGCCACACCGGCGACGGTGGTCATGGAAAGTAATGTCAAGGTTAAGCACCCCGATGCCGAGATCAGCGCGGGCCGTGCAGAATGGAATTTTAATTCGGGGGAACTCGTCTTTTCCGGCAATCCCGTCGTGAATAGCGAGCGGCTGCAGGGTTTGCGCGGTGAAAAGATGATTCTAAATCTGAAAACCAATACTTTTGAGGTTACCCGCGTACGAGCCGATCAGGTGCCTTTGCATGGCGCTGCAAATGGTGCCGCTGCGCCCGCCTCCAAAGCCTATGAATTGCGCAAGGATGATATTAAAGACTGGCCCGGTCTCATGAACGCCATTAAGGCGGAAGCCGCTTCAGCCGATCCTTCTCCCGGTCGTCAGATCCTCAAGCAGATGTCAACGCAAAACCAGCAACTGCTGCTTCAGATGGAAACGGCGCAGTTGGTCGAACGCAAAGAAGATATTTTACGACTCTTTAACGGCATATTGCCGGCACAGGGATTCTATGCTGCCGATGCGTGGGCAGGTAAAACATTATCTGACGAAGCACGCCAATTGACGGCTGCCGACAATCTTGAACAAAATGATTTGAGTAAGCTGAACCGGCTTCTATTGGAAGCCGCTTATCCTTTTGCATTCTAATCCAACTTAAAGGAGCGCACGGTGTCAACGGACCAACAGGCATTACTTTATATGGAAGGCCTGACCAAGGCATTTAAAAAACGGGTCGTTGTCCGAGAAATTTCTCTTGCCTTGGAGGCAGGCGAGGTGGTGGGGCTCCTTGGTCCGAATGGTGCCGGTAAAACCACTACCTTTAGTATGATTGTCGGGCTTTTGAAACCCGATGCCGGCACCATACACTTCGACGGCATTAACATTACCAAGACGCCCATGTATCGCCGTGCCCGCGCCGGAATTGCCTATTTGCCCCAAGAGCCCTCTGTCTTCCAACAATTGACGGTGCGGCAAAACCTTCAAGCCGTGTTGGAATACCAATCGCTGAAACGCGCGGAACGTATCGCGCGCATCGACAGCGTCATGACCGAACTCAATATCACCCATCTCTCCGACAGTCCTGCCTATACCTTGTCCGGGGGAGAACGGCGCCGCACGGAAATTGCTCGCGCCCTTGTTATCGAACCGCGAATATTTCTGTTGGATGAGCCTTTCGCAGGTATTGATCCCATTGCTGTAGCCGATTTACAGCTGATTGTCCGCGACCTGAGTAAGCGGGGAATCGGCGTTCTTATAACCGATCATAATGTACGTGATACACTGGCTATTACAGACTACGCCTACATCATCAATGAAGGCTCTCTATTGGCAGCGGGTAAGCCTCAAGATATTGCTGAGGATCCGCTCGTTCGAAAAATATATCTTGGCGAAAAATTCCGCCTATAACTAAATATATTTTAACGAGTTGTATTTCTTCAATCCCAGAGAGGAGATGCATTATGAACCGACGCAATTTTTTAATGCACAGCGCCGCTGCTGCCGCTGTGCTGACCCACCAACAAGTCCGAGCACAGGACAGTAAGACCACAAAGAAATATCGTGCTTGCATTATCGGCGACTCCCTTCAAGGTAAATACGGACACGGGCTCCACATGGCTTGGGGACTGCGCGATGAGGTCGAAGTGGTCGCCTTGGCCGATCCCGATGAGGCGGGCCGTGAAAAACACGCCAAAGAATCGGGGGCATTGCGTCAGTACAGTGACTACAGAGAGATGCTTGAAAAAGAGTCTCCCGACTTGGTCACCATTGGTCCGCGCTGGACGAATAAACACCGTGAGTATTTATTGGCTTGTGCCGCCATAGGAGCCCACGGCTTCATAGAAAAGCCGCTGACCCCCGATCTTGCCGAGGCAGATGAGGTGGTCGCAGGGATGACCGCCAAAAATCTGAAGTGGGCAATAGCCTTTAATTTTCGTACCGACCCCGTCATTGCCCACGCTAAGAAAATGCTTTTCGAAGAGAAACTTATCGGCGATATTCTGGAGATTCGAGGTCGCGGAAAAGAAGATGTCCGCTCAGGTGGTGAAGATTTGATCGTCTTGGGAATTCATCTCTTCGACATGATGATTTATTTTTTGGGAAAGCCCAGCTGGTGTGCAGCGCGTATTTTGACCGATGGACGCTTGTCCACGCGCCAAGACATTACACTTCCGCAAAAGGAGCTTCTCGGTCCTATCGTCGGCGATAGTCTTCATGCCGTTTATGGATTTAAAGGGGAGATTCCCGGATACTTTGCGTCCACTAAAGTCAACGAAAAAAATCCCGGTCGCTACGGCATGGACATTTATGGTAGTAAAGGGATGGCTACCATTCGCATTGATCCGCGCCCCACGGTGTATTACACCCTTTCGCCGTCATGGGTTTCCGGCGGCGGCGCAGCAGAATGGACGCCGCTCCCCGACGCGCCGACTGTGCCGCTCCGTCGCCCCGAAATCGTCAGTGATTATGCGCCCATTATCGACGATTTGATGGCGGCCATAGCGGAAGACCGCCAGCCGCAGGTTTCCATTGAGGACGGGCGGCAAGCCACCGAAATGATTCAAGCTGTTTTTGACGCACATTTTAACGGCGGCTATGTGGATATGCCCCTAAAGCAACGTTCTCATCCCTTAATTTAACTAGCGATAATCAAGACTGCGCTGTCCATGGAATAGGCGACCCTTTAAAAGTGTTGTCCCAGTATTCACGTCAAATCAAATGGAAATGAACGCTTTAACCACGAATGGAGGAAACAACAATGGCAAAGGTCACATTTCACGATAACCCCGCAAACACCTGTGGTGATTTACCTGCAGTTGGCTCCAACGCCCCTGAATTCACATTGACCGGTAATGATTTAGCAGAATTTGCATTGCCCGCTACGGGGAAGGTTCTTCTGAATATCTTCCCAAGTATTGATACGCCTGTTTGCGCCGCTTCTGTGCGCCAATTCAATGCCAAAGCCGCTGATCAAGTTCAAGTACTTTGTATTTCTGCTGATCTGCCCTTCGCACAAGCTCGGTTTTGCGGCGCTGAAGGTATCGAAAACCTGAAAATGCTTTCCGTATTCCGACACCCTGAATTTGGACGAGCCTACGGCGTATCCCTTGTTGACAGCCCCATAGCGGGACTCCTCGCTCGGGCCGTCGTCATTGTCGACAATAACAAAGTCGTCTATACGCAACTCGTTCCGGAAATCACTACGGAACCCGATTATGAAGCTGCCTTAAAAGCATTGGGCGCGTGACCGCCCTCTTTGGTGTGTCTGTCCCCTATGTGCTAGTGCACGGCGTGTCCTTAGCTTTTGTCTCACAGGACAAGCCGTTGCCGTGGTATAAAAATTTTTGGGTTACTCGTGCTTCTGTTACACTTTCCTATAGAACAATACGATTTAATAGGTCCCGGATGAAAGGAAAGTACAGATATGTTTTCGCTATCGTTACCAAAAAGACTAACACTCGGCCGCGTGCTTTGTCGGACATCACTGCTGCTGTCGGGGTTCCTCATGCTTTTTGTGGCGCTCGGGTGTGATCTCTTTGAAGACAACAGCTTCACCGAATTAAGCAATCCTATGAAACGCATGTTCAAGGGCCGCCTCACCTATGGTGTTGGAGAATCGCCCTATGAGATTCTCAGCGGTGACTTCAACAAAGACGGCTTGAATGATCTGGTTACCTTAAATATTGGCGATGAAAGCGCGACTGTGCTGCTGGCGCAAGGCAGTTCTTTTGCAGCGCCTGTCAGCTATGACGTCGGTCCCAGCCCGCGCACCGGCGCTGTGGCGGATTTGGATGGCAACGGCACCCTTGATTTGGTCATCGTCAATGAGAGCATCGATCAGCTGACCTTGCTTTACGGAAATGGTGATGGCACCTTTACTGATGGCGTCGTCTTAACCTTGCCCGCCGGCTCATCGCCGGGAAACGTTTTTGTCTACGACCTAAACCAGGATGGTTATGTCGATATCATTACGGCGAATGGCGGCAATGATTCCATCAGCATTTTCACCGGTGCCGAAGAAGGCGAATTTTTAGAAGCCCATTCTTTTTCTGTCGGACAGCGTCCTTTGGGCTTGTGGGCAGGCAACTTGAAAGGGGGGCCTTACGCGGACATACTCGTCGCCAACCAAGGTTCTAATGCTGTATCGTTACTTGAGTTTGATGGTACCCAATATCTTCCAACCAAGCTCATTCCCTGCGGCAAATCGCCCCGGTTTTTAAAAGTTGTCGATTTGAATTTGGACGGTCATCTAGACTTGATTGTCAACAATCTGGACCAAAATTACCTGTCCATTTTGTTGGGGCTCGGTGACGGCGAATTTAGCCAAGAAATGCATTTTACTTTTCCCGGACCCATTGGGCGTTTTGTAGTGGAAGATTTCAATCACGATAATTACCCTGATGTGGTTGCCTTGCGTTTTAATGGCGCCGGCGCAGCACGCCAACCTGCCGGTATGTTCTGCTTCGCCGCCGGAAATGGACTCGGCGGATTTGAACAAGTGCAGGTCTACGGCGCAGGATGGCGCGCCATTGGTTTGGTCGCCGCCGATATGAACGCGAATCAATCCTTGGATATCGTGACCTCTGATTTGGCGCGGAATACCGTGTCTGTAATCTATAGCCGCGGGGACGGCAGCTTTGAATCCGATCAGCGCTTTAATCTCGGCACACGACCGGGCCCCGCCGTTTTAGGTGATTTTAATGCAGATGGGATTAAAGATGTCGCTGTTGCCAATCGCGGTACGAACAATATCTCTATTTTGTTGGGTGAAGGCGACGGCAGCTTTACGCCTGCCAGACCATTGCTGCTCACCCAATCACCGGTTGTCATGGCTGTTGGGGATCTCAATAAGGACGGGAAAGACGATCTTGTCATTTATTTGAACCAACAATATGTTGTTTGGGTGTACCTCGCCTCAGATGACGGCGCTTTCTCAGCGCCTAAAGCCTATAATTTGTTGAACAGCAATCAAGGCTTGCCGCCTCAGGTCATGTCTATTGCCTTGGGCGATATGGACAAGGACGGTAACCTTGACATTGTCGCCGGAAACACCAAACGGGATTCGGTTTCCGTTCTTCTCAATAATGGTTCCGGACATTTTCCCAACCGCGTAATTACCGAAGTGGATAATTTCCCCTTGGCAGTAGAGGTTGTGGATGTCAACAATGACGGTATACTGGATCTCCTGCTCGTATCCAGCAACGATCCGGAAGTGCCTACTGATGCCGCTGAACCCCGCGTAGCCCGTTGGTTCGGTATTGGCGATGGTTCCTTCGACCCGGAAACACAACTGCGATTTGCCACAGGACCGGGACCGAGGGCGTTGAGGGTAGGGGATATATCCGGAAATGGCCGTCCTGACGTGGTCACCGTTCATACGGGCAAGGATAGTCTCTATTTGTTGAAAGGTGTCAGCGACACGAATTTCGCGCCCGGCACCAAGATGATCGTTGGAGAAAAACCCACCATGGTAGCCCTTCACGATCTAAATCGAGACGGAAAAAAAGATCTCATTTATTCTTTGAACGGCGGCAGCGTTGTGGTTTCTCTGAGCCGAGGCGACCTTGCCTTTGAAGGACCGAATAATTTTATTATCACGCCCGGCGCAGTGAATCTGCTGGTGGCTGATTTAAATGGCGACCAATTCCCTGACCTTATAACGATTAATGCAGGCTCGGAAGATCTGTCGGTCGTTTTGGGCGGCGCAATTTAAATCATTTTTTGCTATGATAAAAGAATATACTTATCGCCATCGTAAAAGCGTCCCGTAATTACATGATGTTTTATTGTGACTTATGGGCATCATTTGCTACTGCCATAGCAAGGTGTTAGATACTTTTACAGAAGGAAAAGTAAAATTATGATAAACCATACAATTCCACTGGGAGGTATTGGTACAGGCTACCTGCTCCTAGATCAATGGGGGCGTTTTTTTTCCCACTTGCCCTATGAGGGCATGAAAAGCCTTCCCCTCAATAACACCTTCTCCTGCATCCGCGTCCAAAAGCAGGGCGCGCAGCCTTATCTGCGTCTGCTGTGTGGGAAATTGAACGGCTACACGCGCTTCTATCCCAACGCGCTGCCACCCTTATTAAATGAAGATGAATACCAACGGGACTATGCTTATCCTTGGGCTAATTTCAAGTGTTCTTATCCGCAAACGCCTGTCTCTATTTCGTGGCGTTATTTCTCACCTTTTGTTCCCTATGATCCTGTTGCCGCTGCCATGCCCCTGGAGCTGATGCAGCTGCGCGTTGTAAATAAAAATCCTTTCCCCGTCCGTGTTAGCGTGTTGTTTTTGGTTGATAATCTGCTCTTGCTAGACAGTAACTCCCGAACATCCGGTAAAGGAAATGTCTATGCTGTTCAAAGCAGTTTGCAGCAAGCTATGGTGGATCAATTTAAAGCCAATGGCTTCCGGGGCACCATTACCGAACTGCCGCCGGAGATGGTCAAAAGCTACGAGTTTAACGGGCTTGTTTTTGGTGAACGACGCAAAGACGATTCCCATGTGTCGCCGTTCAATGCCTGCCTTATGCTGAAGAAGCATCCTTCAACCAAGATTTCCCTGGGCGCTTATGATCCCGAAGATATAGAAAAATCAGAACGGTTTTGGCGTTACTTTACGAAGTCGGGAACCGTCCCCGCTCCTCGCATCCCACAACCTATGAAAGGGGCCGCCCTAGTGGCGACGACGGATTTACCTGCGGGATCCGCCCACCAATTTAACAAAGTATTCGTATGGTATTTGCCGGAGAATCAACTAGACAAAATAAAAAGCGGCCGAGATGAAGCCTCAAACGTCAGCTCCAGTTCGCAAGGAGTCGCTCAATATGCCTTGCAGCATATTGATTATTACGCCACAGCCGTTGATAAATGGCAACAAAAATTGTTAACGTCGAATTTGCCGCCTGAATTTGTGAGTGCCTTGCTGCATGCAAGCCGTTCCTTTACGACGCAAAGCAGTTATAATGGTGACGGTCATTTGATGTTGTGGGCAGGTGTGGCGAACTGTGCTAAACGCGCTTGTTCGTGGAATTTTCTCACCGGTATGGCCTTTCTCATTTTCTCGCCCCATTATCACACCAAGGCGATAACCGAATGTTTCGCCCGCATCAATCATTTATTAACATCCAACGAATATCCCAACACACCGGAGTCGCTGTCCTGTACGGCGAGCTTATTTCTTTCCGCCTATGCAGACGCCCTTTTCCTCGGACATCGTGCACGTTTGGCGGAATGGCTGAAGCCCATGGAAAATATCGTTGATACAGTGCTGCATGATTTTAAGGATGGAAGCCCGTCCATGGGGGCACTGCGCAGCGCCTTTGATCTTCGTGGCATGGGCTTGTGGGCGGGCGCGCTCTCCGTGTTTTCCCTCATGCTCCACGAAGTCGGCGAGAGTCAAAAAGCGGACAAGTACCAACAAATGGCGACTGTGTTCAGTCTCAGTTATGGAGATGAAATTTATAAAAAATTGGTGCCGCCCGAGGCTTCCGGCAGCAACGGGACGGAAGCGAGCCCCGCCTCCGCGTCAGAAATTGACAGTATCCTATTGGAGGGTCCTTGCAGTCTCAGTTTGTTGGGTATAGAACCGAAAATCGCCTTCAAAAAGACCTTGAAATATCATTGGCAGTCTTCCAAAAATCAGGCTACAGCTGCGGGGCGCAGTACGCAAGATTTTTTGGGGAACGTCGTTGATACCATCGTCGGTCAATTTTATAAGAGGTCGTCGGATTCAGAAGCGGAAAATATCAAGGACAGCCTCAGCCACTTGGTCGAAGCCTATTATCTCCATGTTCAAGAGCAAGAGAGCAAAAGGGAAACTGCGTTTACGGAGTCCTTGTCCATGTGGGCTGTCCTGCAAATGATTAATGGATTCTATTACGACGCGCTGCACCAATCGCTCTATCTGCGTCCTATTATGATCAATGATGAAGCGCTGCGACTACCCTTATTTACACCCCTGTCCATGGGGGATCTCGTGGTTCAAAAAAATGCGTCAGGCCGACCCGGCGTAACCTTTACCTTTTCCATCGAAATTCCTGTGTCGATCCAGTCGGTCAATATTCTGCTGCCCATGGTTATGGATAGTATTGTGGTGGAATGCAATAACGATGGTCATAGCGAGTCGGTTGAATCGACCGTAACGGCCAACGACGACAGCACCCACTTGTCCATAACCTTTAAGAAGCCCCTCAAAGTATTGAACGATTTTGCCCTTCGTATTACCGACACCAGCCAAAACCAAAGCCGTACGCAATCATGATTATCATTGGGTTGACAGGTGGCATCGGCAGCGGTAAATCTTCCGTGGCACGCTACTTGGAAGAAGAAGGATTTCCGATCATTGATGCAGACCGGGTAGGTCATGAACTGTTGGATAGTCCGTCGATCCAAGACGCGATTGTGGCGCTTTTTGGCAATGAAGTTCTTGAAGAGGGAACCATATCCCGTGAAAAATTAGGGATGCGGGTCTTTGCCGACACGAGTCTGAGAAATCAATTGAACGCCTTGCTGCATCCGCTCATCAAGGAAGAAATTGCCCGATGGTGCGCGCAACAATACGAACAAGGAAACACAACCGTGGTGGTAGAAGCCGCATTGCTCCGCGAAGAGGAGGGCAGTGATCCCTGGCTTTCCGGATTGATTTTGGTGCTCTCTACCGAAGAGAATCGGGTGGCGCGTCTGGTCACCAAACGAAACATGAGCGAAGAGGAATCGCGAAGCCGGATCAAGGCGCAAGTGGATCCCGACACTAAAATTCCAAGAGCCGATTGGATTGTGTACAATGATGGAGATTTCGAGCATTTGAAAGAACAAACGGCGCGTATGGCGCTTGCCCTCCGAGCCCTTGGAAATGCTGCCCCGCCTACAGACTAAATACAATTCGCCTCTGAGCCGATGCATTCTATTCTGTAGGATTGTAAGCGGCAAAATCTCAATAAACAGTGAAGGAAGAGAGATATCCCATGATTCGATTGTCCTATTTGATAGCGTTGCTCTTGGCAGCAGCGGGCCCGCTGCACGCCGAAATTAGCGGGCGTATCACGACACAGGCAGGAACTGTGCCGCAAGATGCACGCATTTTTGTAGAGCCCGGTATGGAAAACGCCTTGATTGAAGGACAGGTCAGCGCCGACGGATCCTTTCATATTGGAGGCGAATATTACGGGAATGTGGGGGTTTTCGCCTTTGCTCCCGGCTATGGATTCAACGGCGTTCATATCCCCGTCCGCGAAGCTTCCGATACAGAGGCGGTGACCATTACCCTCTATCCGGCATCCACACTATCGGGGCGCATCATTAATGAAAAGAACGCCCCTGTCCCCAATGCCGCCCTGACGGGCATGGCAATTGTGAGCCCCGTAAAGGTGGGTATACCCTTTTTTAAATTGGCGGCCCTCGGGATCGCAGCGCCAACTAGCAACAGCGACGGACGTTTCGTTGTTGATCTTGTTCCCGATCGTGCGGAGGTTGTCTTAAAATTTACCCATGGATCTTATGCCCAAGAAGCGACCGCCGCGCTTCGTGCCGGTACACAGGATATTACGGTGACCATGCACCATGGTGTGACCTTGAGTGGACGCGTAGTTGTTCGCGGAGGAAATCAATCTGTTGCCGGCGCTATCGTGACGGCGCGCAGTGCACAAGCTCCCTACGATACAGCTTTTTCCGGTTCTGATAGTACCGGCCGCTATAGCATGATGTTGAAGCCGGGCGTCTATATGGTGCAAGCCCATGGCGCCGGTCGGATCAGCCCGGGAATGCAGCGTGTTGAGTTGCGCGGCGAGATACCCGAAGAACAGCTGTCCCTATCGGTATCGGACACGGGAACCATCCTCGGTTCGATTCACGATGCAAAATCAGGGGGACCAGTCGTCGGCGCTCGTATTTTTTTGGAAGTAGCCGGTCAAGCCGCGGGAGCAGTGCGCACCGCCAAAGACGGAACCTTTAGAATGAGCGCTCCTGAAGGCATTTGTACGCTCCATTTCGAAGCGGTAGACGGCTTCCGGCCGCCTGATACCAAAGCGATGCAGGTAGCCGTTCCCGCAAAAGAGGTGTTGGAACTGCCCGGGCTGTGGTTGGCGCCGCTGTCGGATTTTTCCTTGCAAGTACTTGACGACGACGGAGAAACACCCGTTGCCGAAGCCTTTATTTCTCTGCTCTGGCCCCGCCAATTCGGTTGGCAGCGCAGTGATGCCGCCGGAAAATTAGCCGTACGTTTTTCATCGCTGCCCCCCAACAACAGGATCTTGGGTTTGGCTGAACACCCCACAAAAGAATGTATGGCGCTTTTTTCGTTGGATGGCGGACAAGGGAACAGCGGGAAAGTGGTGCTTTTACCGCAAGCCTCTGTATCGGGCCGTGTGGTGAATGAACAAGGCGAAGCTTTGGCGGGCGTCGCTGTAGCAGGTTTATACGCCGACGACGTCTCTACAGACGCGGTCCCTCTGTGGCGCTGTATTAGCGATAAGGAAGGTAAGTATTTTTGGCCTGCTGTGCCCGCCGGCGTACCCCAGCGTTGTGTACTTTATACCTCGTCCGAGCAAACGAAGACGCTGCGCGATGTTAACCCGGCTCCTCATGAACAAGTTGATTTAGGGACGGCGCGTCTCGAGAATTTTGTGTCAGTGCCTCCGGATGACCTTGCCTTGGCAACTTTGCCTCTTCTATGTGGTCCGACGGATGCGCACACCAACGGAACAGGCACGGTAGTATTGTATTGTACGCCTGCAGATGCGCCCCTCTACCTTGAAGCCGCCGCATCGGTACGTTCACAATTGCAGACCTTAGGGCTGGAAACCGTCTTGGTGGTGAACGGTTCTTTTGAATGTGATCAAGGACGCGTCCCGGTTTATCAAGGTACCGGAACGCGATCTATGACGCGGCTTTTCGACCGCCACGGCCATGGTGCCCTTGATTGTGTTGGTTTGCCGCCTATCAGTGCACTGCGCCGCATTGCTATGGAATCCCACTAATATGAAATTAAAATTGTTCCTTACCGTACTCTGCAGCACTTATTTATGGTTTTCATTTTCGGCTGAGGCTGCAACGATCAGCGGCAAAGTCCTCGGTGTAGATGGCGCGCCTATTGAAGATGCCCTCGTTTTGCTCATCCAAGATCGTCGGGTCAAAGAGATGCGAACCCCTAAAAATGGCAGTTATCACTTCGACGATATTGGTGTGAAGCCCATGGAGCTGGTGGCGTATCATAGCGACTACGCGGTAGACGGCTTTACAGGCGTGCCTGTTGATGATTTAGAAATTAATTTGGTATTGTCAGCACCGGACGCCATTCATATACGGGTCATTAACAAAGATTTTATGACCTTGGCGGGAGCCCGTGTGAGCTCTATGGCCGTGAACGACCGATTCACCCTGTCTGTGGAGGATTTAGCCAACGCAGGTTTTCCTTTATTGAGAACCAATGATGAAGGGATTTTGGATATCCCCTGTATCCCCGAAGGCGGATTTGTTCGGATGACCATCCTCCATCATGAATATGCGCCTTCAGAAATATCCTATCTGCCCGTGGAAAAGCGGCGGCGCGATATTATCCTCTATCCCGGTTCCTTGCTGCGCGGGAGGATTACGGTCAATCAGAAAGGGGTGAGCAATGCCCGTGTATCCGTGTTTCAGCGTGGTGTATCGGGTCAGCATAAATTTGCAGAGGCCTTGACCGATGCCGAAGGCTTTTATCATCTGCGCGCGCCTGAGGATCAATATCTCATTGCCGTGCATCATCCTGATTATGCCTCGCCTACGCCGAAAATGGTCAACATGTATGATCTGGAAAAGGCGACCGTTGCCGACCTTGAATTGACGCCGCCCTTTATTATTCGCGGCAGTGTTGTGCTGCCCAATGGGCAGCCTTGCCGAGGCGCCCGGATCGTATTTCGCATTGAAGATACCATATTTGAAGATACCTTTTCCGACAGCCAAGGAAAGTTTTTATTGCGTTCGGGAAGTCCGGACGGTATATTGCGCGTTATTCCGCCTCCGGGCTATATGACTAAGATCTTGGATGAAATTCCTGTCGCCATGGGTGAGGTACATGAAGTAACTTTAGAAGCAATTCGGCTTACCCAACTGCCGGTAATTCAAGGTCAGGTGCAGCTGCAGAAAGGAGAGAAGCCCGAACAGCTCTACATCACGTCTTTAGATCTGCCTGTGCCTTATCTCGCACTGACCGAAGCTGACGGGAGCTTTGCATTGCCTTTCTTCTATCAGCCTGACCAAAAAGAGATTCAGTTTCGGGTCGAGCATCCGCTCCGTTTTCTGCGCAGCGACTTCACGGTCAATCTTGAATCACCTAGCGCCGTCAAGGTCTCCTTAAAGGAGTTTAAACCCCAATTGGACCGGCTGCCCCATCAGGCGGGCAGAAACAATCTTGAATCACTTTTGGGAAAAGAAGCCCCTCCTATAGACTGTGTGGAATGGTTTAACACCCAGCCCCTGACACAGGAACAGCTGAAGGGCAAGGTCGTAGTATTGACCTTGTGGGGAGGCTTTGATACAAGCCGCTTTTCTATGCACCGACTCGCAGAACTGCGTTTGCTTCACCACCTCTACGCCAAGCACAAGGATGTGGCGATCATCAGCGTCCATGATGCCAGCAGTGAATCCGATGAGATTGCCGAATACCTATCCCGCTTCGATATCACTTTCCCCGTGGGCCGCGATGCCGATCCCTTTGTTACCTTTGGGAATTATCATGTCAATGCCATTCCACAAACCGTATTGATTGATAAAGAGGGCGTACTCCGCTATGCGGAAACGGAAGGGCGTATCTTGGAGCTGATCAAAGCACTACGGCGGCACTAGCCGTGAAAAGGAAGCGTGGCGGGATAGTGCAGGGCGCGTTCAATCATCGTCTTCATCATCATTTTCGTCAAGCTGCACGGTCAACGGCTCGCTGGCTGTGGACTGGTAGGTGAGTTCATCAGTGCCCAGGATACCGCCTGTTACAATGATCTGAATCGCCTCATCAATAGACAGTCCGCAATGATAAACATCTTCCGGCGGCATCAGCAAAAATATCCCTACCGTGATATTGGGCGCCGTGGGAATGAAAACACGATAAAAGAAACGGCCGTCATGGAAAGTGATAGTGCCGACAGCAAAGCCTATCGCTTTCAAGCCCGGCCGTGGATATTCAATCATAACAGGCGTTTTGGGATAAGAAAGTTTGTCCCTAAAATGCAGTGCCTGCACGATTTGTTTGCATGCTACATATACTGATTTTACAAAGGGGATACTTTCGATAATGGAATCCATCAGGGAAAAAAGTTTTTTCCCCATAACAACAGCCGTTATCATGCCGATTAGATAAACAACGACCAAAAGTATCACAACGGAAATGAGCGGAGAGGTAAAATCGGGGATGGAGCCGGAGTATTTCCGGACTAAAGGGGCTAATTGTCCGGCCGTGAATTTATAGAGCAGTCGCAAAACAAATACGGTAATACCTGCGGGGACGACTACCAAAAGACCTGAAGTCAATTGTTTGCGAAAATGCAGTAATATCCGCGATGGACCGAAAGAGGAGGGATTCGATTGTTTCATGAGTTCTCCTCCCCGGCGTCATCGTGAACAAGTTCCGAGATCGATTCGGGCCGAGGCCCCATCGTGTCCGGCATAACCAAACCGGCGGAAATAATAGACTTCATCGCATCTTCGGTAGAGATATTGCTCTTTTCAACCTCCTCCACCGGAATAAATTCCATGTAACCGCTCGTAGGGTTCGGCGTGGTCGGCACAAACAAACGATAGTGGGGGTGGCTTTGTCCCGTTTCCTTGTCGATCAGATTCATTTTGCCCGTAATGAAGCCAAAAGTCTTGCTGCCATATTTGGGAAAATCGAGAAGGACGATGGATTTCACTTGTTCATTCTCATCTTGGGTAGATAAGATTTGAACCATCTGTTTAGAAGCGCTGTATACGGTTTTAACCATGGGGATATAGGTGACAAGGCGTTCCAGCAAGTCAATCAGCTTCTTGCCGACGAAAAAACGAGCAGCCATGCCAATACTGTAGGTGAGAATTACTAAGAATAAAACAGATATGGCGGGTACCGCAAAACTGGGAAGGTGCTTGTTTAAGGGATGGAGCAAAGGTGTCACTTGCCCTGCTGTAAGCTGATACAGAAATTTTAAAATGTAAATGGTCATACCCAGCGGGACAATTACCAACAGACCGGAAATGATCCTGCGCTGAGCCACATTTTTAAAAGAGTTCTTTTTACGGGTACGAGTCATAGGTTTTTACCGCCAGCTTTATACAACAAAGCATTATCACGCCGCGCTCATTATCACAAATCTATTATTCGTTTTACAAGAGGAGCAAATTCAAAGGCGAAATGCAACCTTCTCCAAGGGTACGCCATTGGGACGTGGAGAATAAAACGTTTCAAAATAAAGCAAGCCTGTATCAATAACGTACACATTTTTTATTTGTTTAGAAAATACTTACCCGTTCATGTTGTTATCTTATTGAGATACAGAGATATAACTTTTGTTCTTGAAGCTCTGTTACTTCGGCACGGTTCCTGCTTAATTGTCGGTAAACAAACGAATTGCTTCGGAGCCTACGCGTCGAAGCAACAACAGAAAGGAGAACATTAGATGTCAAAAATTATTGGAATTGACTTGGGCACAACCAACTCCTGTTTATCCGTTATGGAAAATGGTGAGCCCATCGTAATTGCGAACCCCGAAGGTTCGCGTACAACGCCCTCCGTGGTAGCCTTTACCAAGGACGGCGAACGCTTGGTCGGTACTACAGCGCGCCGTCAGGCGGTTACCAATCCTGTTAACACCGTTTTTTCGATTAAGCGTTTTGTAGGCCGCCGTTTCGAAGAGATCGGTCAGGAATCCAAACGCCTTCCCTACACGGTTTCGAAAGCCTCCAACGGCGACTGCCAAATTGAAATCCAAGGGAAGAGCTACAGACCTCCGGAAATTTCCGCCATGATCCTTCAAAAGCTGAAGGAAGCGGCTGAAAGTTATTTGGGTGAAAAGGTGACGAAGGCAGTTATTACCGTTCCCGCTTATTTTAACGATGCGCAGCGTCAAGCAACTAAAGACGCCGGCCGCATTGCGGGCCTTGAGGTAGCGCGTATTATCAATGAACCTACCGCTGCCGCCTTGGCTTATGGCTTGGATAAAAAGAAGCGCGAAAAAGTAGCGGTCTACGACCTCGGCGGCGGTACCTTCGATATCTCTATTCTTGCGATTGAAGAAGACAGTTTCGAGGTGCTCAGCACAAACGGAGATACGCATCTCGGCGGCGATGATTTCGACCAGATCGTTATCGATTACCTCGCCCAAGAATTTAAAAAAGATCAAGGTATTGATCTCCGTGAAGATAAAATGGCGCTTCAGCGTCTGAAAGAGGCAGCAGAGAAGGCGAAGTGTGAATTGTCTTCGACCTTACAGACCGACGTGAACTTGCCCTTTATTACCGCTGACGCGGCAGGGCCTAAACACCTTAACTATACCTTGACGCGTGCGAAACTCGAACAACTATGTCAGGACCTTTTGCAGCGTACGCAAGGGCCTTGCCGCAAAGCTTTGGACGATGCCGGGCTCACCGCTGCTGATATTGACGAGGTCATTTTGGTGGGCGGTATGACGCGGATGCCCGCTGTTGCCGCAATGGTGAAATCGCTCTTCGAAAAAGAGCCGCACCGTGGTGTTAATCCCGATGAAGTGGTCGCCGTAGGCGCGGCAATTCAAGGCGGCGTTATTGCCGGTGACGTGAAGAGTGTATTGCTGCTTGATGTGACGCCTCTGTCCTTAGGCGTTGAGACCTTGGGCGGTGTATTCACCAAACTCATTGACCGAAATACGACGATTCCCGTATCGAAAAAAGAGCGCTTCAGCACGGCAGAAGATAATCAATCGGCAGTCACCATCCACGTGCTTCAAGGTGAGCGTGAAATGGCTTCAGGTAACCGTACCTTGGGCCGCTTTAATCTTGAGGGCATTCAGTCTGCGCCCCGTGGGCTGCCGGAAATTGAAGTAACCTTTGATATTGACGCCGACGGTATTCTCAACGTATCTGCCCGTGACGTTGCCACCAATAAAGAGCAGCGTATCCGTATTGAAGCCTCATCAGGACTTGATGAATCGGAAGTCAATCGCATGGTCCGCGAAGCGGAACAGTACGCGAAAGAAGATCAGCAGCGCCGTGAAGATGTAGAAAGCCAAAATCAAGCGGATCATTTGATCTATACCACGGAAAACTTGCTGCGCGAACAAGCGGACAAGATTGATGATGCGAGTCGCCATCATGTTGAATCCCGGTTAGATCAATTGCGCAATGCCGTGAAAGAAGGCAACAGCGCGGCAATTCGTACAGCGTCAGAAGCACTGGTACAGGCAACCCAACAATTGTCTGAAGGGCTGTACCGCCAGAGTGCCGCGCAGCCACAATCCGCTTGCAGCGCCGGCGCGGCTTGCAATACGCCGAAAGATGACGATGACGGAAAAACGATGGATGCCGACTTCACTGTAATCAACAATAATTGAGGCAGTGGGTTTCTATAGCAGCAGATGCGGCAGCCTTACACAGGGCTGCCGCATCATTTTTTTTTCGGTGAAACAATAGACGGCTAGTATTCGGAAAGCAGCGGCAGATAATAATGGCGGATGATGGAGTTCCAGTCGTACTGGGCAACTGCCCGTTCCCGCGCCGCTATGCCGGCTTGGTGCCGGAAGGAAGGATTGTCCAGAGCCTTGCGCAGTTGTTGGGCGAGCGCCTCGGTATCGCCACGCGTAAAAAGGTAGCCTGTCTTATCGGTGACAATATCTTGGAGTCCGCCTGTTCGTGCGGCACAGACGGGAACACCGCATGCCATGGCTTCCAATGCCACAATGCCGAAAGGCTCTTCCCAAATACTAGGTACAACACATAAATCCGCTTGTCGGTAGGCGTCGGGCATGGCATCAAAATCCAGATCGCCCACCGGCTTCAGCCATGTCGGGCTCGCGTAACCTTCGGGCAGCGTAGCATGAATTTCAAAATCATAGCCTTCCCCGATAAGCTGCGATGCCGCCTCAAACAGGATATGAAAGCCTTTGGCAGGGTCTACCATGCGACCGGGACAAAAGAATAAGGGCCGTTCATTGGGACGCTTGTTCTGAGGAGGGGTGAAACGTTCTGTGTCTACGCCATGAGGGATCACAAGGATATGATCATTGAGAGCCGTCACTTGTTCACGCATGTGTTCCGTTGTGATAATGATGCCCTCAAGGCTTTTCATGGCCTGGATAAACTCATCATAGTAGCGCGGTGCCCAAGCTTCCGCTGCCAAGTATTCACGCGTCCAAGCATTGGGTATCTCGCTGCGGATTTCCACAGACAAATTGGAAATAGCACAGCGGCGGCACGTTTCCGGGTCGGTGCTGAAAGAAGCGGAACAGGGCATGCCGTCTTTGAAGCGTAATATATCTTTATGACACGCCGTTTCATGGGCGTAACAACGGGAAAATAAGGGGTACCCTGCCAGCGCTTGGATCAGCGGCGTTTTCAGAAAATAGCCCTGTGTTAAAAAGAGCAGGTTCGGGCGGAAGCGATCCACGGCATCACGAAATCGGCGTACTGTTGCCGCTGCCGTTAATCCTGAATCCGAAAAGTCTACGATCTCAACGGGAACGCTTAGACTTTCGGGAGAAAGTTTGCCGCGCTCCCAGCCCACAGATTCTTGGGGGATGAATACACACAGCTCATGACCGGCGGCTTGAAGACCTTGTGAGATGTAATATACATCTACGTCAGCACCGCCATGAGGGGGCCACGAAAATAATAAATCGATGATGGCAATTTTCATGAAAACTGTGTCCTTGTGTGAATACCTTGGCACAGAAATTGATATGGATTCAACCCGGAAATCAAAAAATATATTCCAAGGGACATCAGCGAGTCTGCCGCGGGCGCAATTCCTAAGGGCGGGAAGGTATAGGTAAGGCAAGGTATAAGAAACCCGCTGTGAAGATGGGAATCAGACTTGTTTCGGAAAAACGGGGCTTCACCTTTATTTCTGAAAAGACGTGAAATGAATAAAAGCGGTTCTGTCTCGTCTGTTATTAGCGAAGACAACAGTTGAATCCAATATGAAATTGGTGGCGCGTTCGTATTCTTACAGCACGTTTTTTTTGCTCTGAGACCCTGATACAGCGCGTCGGTACATCTAACTGCTTAACCCAATTAAGCACATAAGGAGAACCTACAATGAAACAGTCCCGGAATCTTTTTATTGCCGGTATGTTGATAGCAATACTGGCACTCACACAGACTACTTCTTTTGCTGCCGGTTTCGGCAGAGGCATGCGGACGCCGTCTTTAGGGCGCGTTCGCTCCACGCCTTCCTTTGGCCGCGCCCGCGTCACGCCTTCCGTTGGACGTAGTATGGCGCCTCGGGCAACTATGCCAAAAGTTCCCGCCTTGCCCGGTGGTCGTTCTCGTATGGGAGGCCGCGGCTTCAGCCGGACGAGTATTGGACTCCCCGGTTTAGGCCGTTCCGGATTGCCCATGTCTTCCGTTGGTCCGCGCTGGCACGGCTCTTCCTATCGCTATCGTGATAGTTATTCCAGAGCCTACCGCGATGTCGGCCTTGCCGCAGCAGCCGTCGGATTGGTCGGTGTAATGGCCCATGCCGCCACGGCTCCGCAGTATGTTTATGTTGCACCGCCTCCCGCACCGGTTGTGGTTCACTCGGGCGGCGCTTGGGTTCGGCAGCCTGTAGTTGTGCAGCCTGCACGGCACGAAGAATACCAAGTGTGGGTTCCTGAGGTCTACGATACCCACACGGGATTGAAGATCAGCGGCGGCTTTTATGAAACACGGACGCGGGTCGTCCCCCAAGTCGTTGAATATCAAAATGTGTGGGTTGTCCCCTAAGATACGTCTCTCTTTCCTTGCAGCCCCCGGCAGATTGAGGTCATGTACATGCCTCCCGCCGGGGGCACTTTTTTTTGATAAAGGCGGAAAAGCTTCCCGATTATTTTCACGGGTGAAGTGTGTTGAGCGTCTTGTTCTTTCCTGCTAAAACCATTCCTTTTGTTGTGGTTTATGCTGCCCTTCCGATAGAATAAAAGAATAGCTATGTCGGTGTGCAACAGTTTCAACTCGGGAGAAAATAGAATGGACAAAAAAACAACGATTTCCAGACGGACTTTGCTTGCTACAGGTATGGCGGCTTTGGCGGCTCCCACGATTCTGAGTTCCGTGAAAGCGGATATTGATCCCGTACGAGTAGGACATATCGGCGCTGGGACGCGAGGATTGGATTTGATTCGATACAACGGATCCATAAAAAGCGCTGAAATTACCGCTGTCTGCGACGTGTACCGGCCCCACCTGGAGCGCGGACTTGCCGCAGCAAACAACAGCGCCGCAAAAGGCTACAGCGACTACAAAGAGATGCTCAATGACCCCAAAGTTGAAGCGGTCATCATCGCCACGCCGGATCATTGGCATGAACAAATGGTACTGGATGCCATTGACGCGGGCAAGGCAGTATATTGTGAAAAAGGACTGACCACTTCCGTCGCTGCCGCCAAGCGCATCCGAGATGCCGTGAAGAAAACGGATACGGTCTTCCAGCTGGGCCATCAAGGCCGACAGCATGCCTCCACTGCAGAGGCGCGGCTTCGTATTAACAATGGCGAAATCGGCGACCTGACACTCATCCACATAGGCCGTTATTTTAATGGAACCAAAGAGCGTGCGCCGTGGCGCTGGTATGGGTATTACGATATCTATGAACGCCCCGATCCGAAGCAAGTGCTCAAAGACCTGGATTGGGAAGCGTGGCTCGGACCTGCGCCACAGATTGATTTTAATGAACGCCACTTTTGGCATTGGCGTTGCTATTGGCCCTATGGAACGGGACAAGCGGGCGATCTCCTCTCCCATGAAGCGGATCATGTCCAGTCCGTTTTGGAGTGGGGAATTCCGGATTCCTGCACCTGTACCGGTTTCAATAGTTATTATGACGATGACCGTGAAACACCGGACACGTGGCTTGCCGCTTATGTCTTCGAAAAAGAAAAATGTTCCATGACCTTTGAGGGCTGCATGAACTCAGCGCGCGAACAAGCACCGGAATATATCGGCAAAACAGGGCGCCTTTTCTTTAATGCCATCGGACAAGACGCAAACCGCTTTTACATGTATAAAGATAGCCCCGCCTTCCCGCACATGGGTAAGGAACTAAAACCGACCTATGCCTATGATCCGGCGAAAGGTCCCGTATGGCCGACACACATGGAAAATTTTCTCAACTGTGTCCGAAGCGGCGACATTCCTATGTGCAATATTGATGAGGCATTTGTTGAAGTGGTCACGCTCCTCATGAGCGTCATTGCATATCACGAAAAGCGCCAAGTCCGCTGGGATCCCATCACGGAAGAGATCGTCTGAACAGCAGCATCCAATAGTATCGTTAAGAATGGGCTGTCCCGTGAATGCTTCGCGCCTTTCGCTTATTCGGATTTGTCGAAGAAAGAAAAGTCGCCCCGTTGGGTTGTCGGCGCATAGAGGCGCAGCCCGTAAAAGCGTGCCGTATCATCAAAAGAGCCTATGCCGATATAGCCCATGCCAAAGGTCGTGTCTTGGGCGGTCATAATAGGCTCATCCATGTTGTCAAAATAGACGCGAATAGCGCCGCCGCCCTGTTCCGCGGTTCGTTCTATTCGGACGCGATGACGTATTTGTACGCCCCAATGAATGCCTTTGGTGGTGAATGAAGCAATATTGGTCCGGGGAGCGTCATTGACGAGGAAGACATTGTGTGCATGGGGATCAGCACCGCCGGCAATATGGACATAGTAAAACTTTGAGGGATCCGTGAATCCGAGGAAGTAGCAGGTGTCCCGATGGGCGCCGGCGCGGAGGTTGGTAGACTCCACATCCACTTCCAAAATAAAATCCTCCACCATGAAGCGCGTCAATAAGGCGATGGCGTGAGGGGAACGCACCGGCGGCTCATAAGCGCCTTTAATCTTGAACAGTTCTAAGCATCGGTCTTGTCCTTCCCCGACAAGCCGCCAGCTTGAAGGATCTGACAAGGCAAAATCCTGCATCACTGCATCATCGGAAAAGTTGGTTTCATAGACCAAGTTATAACCTTCCGGTATATGCTCACCAAAAGGAGGCAAGGTGTGTTGTTCATCGGCTTCTTCTGCACAAGCGTTCAGTATACCCATGGTAAAAAACAGGGCGGTCAATAAAATAAGTCGCATGGATTGTTCCCTTCAGTATGTTTATGGTCACTCCGTCGTCCATTTTCCCACAAAGACAACAAGGTAACAAAATGGAGCTTCTTTTGTATATAATGATAGTACTTGTGTTGTTTTAGAAGTGGTTGCAATTGGAAACATACGCAGCTAAAAAGGACGTCTGAAATGCGTGAATTTTTCTATGGTATTGCCATCGGTTGGGTTATAACACTTTTACAAGTACTGTTTTTCGGACGGTATCCCGTTAATCCGGGCGGCCGCGGATATTAAATTCAATTCACAGGGATATCTGAATCCTTGCTGTGCCAAGGTGTTCTATAAGGAACACCTGAGGTACCGTTGTTTCAGTGACCCGACGAAATAAAAGGTTACATGCGATGAAACATATCTCTAAGATAACGCAAAAACCCATGCCTGCCCAAATGAACTTGGGCGATATTTTTAAGGCCATTGGGGAAATACTCAAAGTAGTGGGCACCTTGGTGGTCACCAAAGAGAGCAGCAACAACGATCCTTATGACTGGTCATCGGACGGCGGTATTGGCGGCTTAGACCTGAGCAATTTTCTGTAAAACCAGCCAATAACTGATGACTGATACGGTCATTCGAAGGGGAGCGTAACACGTCGACGCCGGCGTGCATATTCCGATTGATCGCCTCCGCTTACTCTAAGGAATCGTGCCCTTCCATGAACCGCTCTCCCGTCTCATTAACAAGATAGATTTCCACGGTAAGTCCCGGGGTTACTGCGTCCCGAGCCGATCTCCTTTGATGGGTGGCGATTTATAGCTTTTACTTCATTCATACCCAATAAAGGCAAGCACTTCAGCCTTGAGAAGTTTTATCCACGGATCAAAGTTTAAACGCTATATTGACTTTGTACCCGTAAAACGCGTATAAACAGGAAGTAAACTTGAGGCAAAAAAATCTCATTCGTAGATCTTTTAAAGACTCAGGTGATCCCTAACACCTTGGAGGTTGAATTGACAGATCACAAAAAAAACGCTTCCGGTTCCGGTGCTCTTCAATTCGAAAAAAAGGGAAGCAATTTATGTTGTTAATGTTTACCCTGATCATTTTTATTTTCTGTTCGGTAGCGTTGCTGCTGTATACATCAGGGGATCATTATTTTTCCGGCTTTTTTAAAATGTTCGCCTCCACCGGTTTTATCGTATTATGTGTTTATATGGGCGGCATTCAAAGCCGCTACGGTCTTGCCATCTTAACGGGGCTCTTCTTTTCTTGGTGGGGAGATTTATTTCTTATTTCCAAATCCTCCGCCATTTTTATGGTAGGACTCGTTGCCTTTTTTCTTGCCCACGTTGTCTATTGCGCTGCCTTTTTCTATGTGGGAGCGGCGCTTCTCGAAATTATGATCGCAGCCGGGCTGCTGTTGATTCCCGCCGCCATCTTGGTGCATTGGCTCTACCCCTATCTGGGCTCCATGCGCTGGCCCGTTTTTGCCTATATTGCGGTGATTAGCCTCATGACTGCCGTAGCCGCTTCAGCCGCCTACAGTTCCGGCAGATATTTGATCATCCTCGGCGCCATTTGTTTTTATTGTTCCGACATTTTTGTTGCCCGCGAGCGTTTTGTAGTCGAACAAAAGACCAATCAACGGGTAGGCTTGCCGCTCTATTACCTCGCCCAGATCTTATTGGCGATCACGGTAGACTACGCACGCTGACCTATACGGAATAATCCGTGTATTGCCAATGTTCCCGAAAATGGTGGCTGCATCGTGATGCAATGCGCCGTTTCCACTACCTACGCAAGCGCGCGGGACATTTCCTCAACATACAAGGAGGTTGCCAATGGTAAACACTTATTCCACAATGATGCCTTTGGGCACAGAAGCCCCGGATTTTTCACTGCCCAACACAGCTGGGACAATCGTATCCCGCGCCGACTTTAAGGACAGTAAAGCCTTGTTGGTCATGTTCATTTGCAACCATTGCCCCTTTGTAAAACATGTGCGTTCTGTGATGGCAGAACTCTGTGCAGCCTATCAACAAAAGGGGGTGGGCGTGGTGGCGATTATGTCCAATGATGTTGACACCTACCCGGCAGACCATCCCGATAAGATGGCGCAAGAAGCGCAGGATGGGGGATACAGCTTTCCGTATCTCTACGATGGTTCTCAAGAGGTAGCGAAAGAATACGGTGCCGCCTGCACGCCCGATTTCTTCCTCTTCGACAAGGATAAAAAGCTCTTTTATCGGGGTCAGATGGACAGCTCCCGACCGGGAAATAATCTCCCTGTTACGGGAGATGATCTGCGAGCCGCCCTAGATGCTGTGCTCAATGATCAGCCTGCTCCTGAGCTGCAAAAACCCAGCATGGGCTGCAATATCAAATGGAGAGAGGGCAACGCGCCTCACTATTTCAATCCGTGAAAATGGTCGAAGCCTTCTGCGGCATGTGCCTTGCCGTCTACAATGATTGAGGCAGGTCCCGGCCGAACTTCTCCGATGATGGTCAGCTGTGTCGTAAAATAATAGCTGAAATTGTACAACAACGCTTCGGCGTAGTCAGCGGACACCGTAAAAGCCAATTCATAATCTTCGCCCCCGGAAAGGGCGGCCGCCTGCGCGGAAACACCGCTTCGATGGGCATAATGCTTTTGGTCGTCTGAGAGAGGAAGGCGTGTGGTGTCCACTGCTATGGATACCCCGCTTCGTGTTGCTATATGCGACAAATCTTGGAGTATCCCATCGCTGATATCAATCATGGAATGCGTCTTATTCGTCCCCGCTAAATATGCGCCTTCCCGAAGCCGGGGCCGGGGCCGCAACTGAGATCGTACCAAGCCTTCCGCTTCCTCTCTTTGCCCCTGCTCTAAGGCATGCAGTCCCAAAGCGGCACTGCCGGGATGACCGGTCACAATAACCACATCGCCGGGCTGTGCGCCCGATCGGTAGACCGGACGAATTGCAGAACTGCCAATAACCACCATATTCAAAACGAGACTATGGGGGGAGGAGGTCGTATCTCCGCCAATGATGCTGATTCCCTCAGGGTCGCATACTTCGCGGATGCCGTCGTAAAGACATTCCAAGTAGTATGTCTCCGTATTGCCGGGGCAAGCGAGGGTGATGAGCATGTATTTTGCCACACCGCCCATGGCGGCAATGTCGCTGAGTGCTGCAGCAGCGGCTTTGTAACCGATATCCTCCGCTCTTGCCCAGCATTTCCGAAAATGGACATCTTCAATGAATGCGTCACACGAGATGAGGAAGTATTCTTTTGATGCGTGTATGACAGCGCAGTCATCGCCGACGCCGAGCACCAATTCTTTCGAGGACTGGAGATTTTGCGTCAGCAAATGGATAAGGCCAAATTCACCAAGTTCGTTTAAGCTGCCCATCATTCCACACTTTCTAAGGCTGTCCAAGCTTGGGGAAGCATCTCAATAATATCGCTTGCGATCAAGGCTCGGGCATTCTTTTCCTGCGCCGCCAGATCTCCCGCCAGCCCGTGTGCGTAGACCCCCACACAAGCGGCATCATAAGCCGACAGCCCTTGTCCTAGCAGCGCGCCGCAAATCCCCGACAGCACATCGCCTGAACCGCCCGTCGCCATGCCCTGGTTGCCCGTAGGACAAAGCTGCACCTGTCCGTCAGGGGCGGCTACCACCGTTTCATGACCTTTTAGTACGAGAACGACCTGCCATAAGGCGGCGAAGTACGCTGCTGTCTGAAGGCGTTCTTTTTGTATGGCTGCCGTATCCAATCCGCTGAGGCGGCTCATTTCTCCCGGGTGGGGCGTCAAAATCTTATTGTACGAGGGTTGCTTTGTTTCTGTAGGAACCAAACGCCCGGGGAATTCTGCAAGGGCATTGAGTCCGTCTGCATCCACCACCAAAGGAAGATCGCAGTGGTGATACACATGCCGTACGAGTCGTGTTGTTTCATAGTGTGTTGAGAGGCCCGGTCCCAAGACGACAGAAGATTTGTTTTCCAAAAAACCTGCCAGTTCTCCGCGACAGGCGTAACTGAGGCTGCCTTCTTTCGTATCCTTCAAGCCGAAGAGCATAGGCTCTACCATGGCAGCGGCCAGAAAAGGGAGCACCCTATGAGGAACAGCGGCAGTAACCAAGCCTGCACCGCTGCGATAGGCCGCCATGCAAGCAAGCCGCACTGCCCCCGTGAAGCCCACAGAACCGGCAACAACTGCCACATGACCGAAGCTGCCTTTATGGCCCTTTTCAGGGCGCGGCGGCAAGAGCGCGGCAATACGCTGAGGCGTCATTATTTTAGGCATGGCTTTTTACTCCTTAAACAAGACAAGCGTAACAGGGATTATCCACATACTTTACATGATTCCCGTACGGGATACCATAATTGGATAGATTTGGATAATCCATGTGTACAAGCATACAATAGTACTCAGTATACGCTCTTACAACTCAATAAATCTCTTGGAGGCAGTAGTATGTCTATCATGCATAAAGTTGCGCTGTTGGCTGTTGTTCCCATGATATTCTGCGCCGTTGGGGCCGCGTCACAAAGGCCTGTTCACCAATTGCGTTGTGAAAATTTAATCAACCCCCAAGGCATTGATCGGCCCCTGCCGCGTCTGTCTTGGAAGCTGGTTCCCGGTTCCCGTGGATTGGCGCAATCGGCCTATCAGGTGATCGTTTCTAAAGTGGAAGCTTCCGCAACCGCTGATACGGAGACGATTTTATGGGATTCAGATAAGGTCGCTTCCGGTCAATCCTCCTATGTCAGGTATGGCGGTGAGCCCTTAACCTGTGGTACGCAATGCAGCTGGAAAGTGCGCATTTGGGATCATGAGGATAAGGTATCGGATTGGAGCGAATCCGCCCAATTTTCAGTGGGCCCCATCACCTTAGACGATTGGAAAGGAACGTGGATCGGCGCTGATTGGATTGAAAACAACCAGGGCGCGTTGCCGCTGCTTCGCAAAACAGTGAACTTAGCCGAAGCGCCTGCTCAGGCGCTTATCCATGTGTGCGCCTTGGGTTATTATGAATTATATGTGAATGGGCACAAGGTTGGCGACGATGTGTTAAGCCCTGCCGTTTCGGATTATGGAAAACGAGGGCTTTATTTGAGCCACGACATTGCGCCCTTGCTCCAGTCCGGTAAAAACTGTATCGGCTTGTGGCTCGGACGGGGCTGGGCAACCGGTGTTTTGGAACCCGTTTCCACCCAAGGTTCCGTTGTAAAAGCGCAGCTGGACATCCTTAACAAGGACGGTTCAGCACAGCAGATTATTACAGACGATTCCTGGACGATCCACCCCAGTCATATCATGCCCATAGGCAAGGGAACGAGTGGTGATTATGGCGGTGAATTGATAGAACCTGCCAAAGAAATAAAGGGATGGAGTGAAGCAGATTTTGACGATAGCGATTGGGCGGCCGCCACCGTCAGAAATATTACAACACCCCTCATTGAAGCGCAAATGATGGAAACGAACCGACTCCAAGATGAAGTCTTTCCCATTTCAGTCATCCCCTTTGACGATGGTTTCTTAGTGGATATGGGCCGCAATTATACGGGATGGTTTGAACTGCGTATGCCCGAAGAACTTAAAGCGGGGGATACAATTGAGTTTAGTTATGCAGACAAACAGTTTCCCGACGGTACCTTTCAAACCTATCGGCAGCGAGATACCTATGTGGCGCGCGGCGGCGGCGGCGAATATTTCCGAAACCGTTTCAATTACCACGCCTTTCGCTTTGCGTTGATTAAAGGATTGCCCCGTGCCCCCAAATTGAATGAAATGAAAGGCAATCTCATTTGTACCGATTATCAACGAGCGGCCACATTCACGTCCGACAATGCGCTCCTCAACGAAATCTATGATATGACCCTTTGGACGCACCGTTGTTTGAGCCTGGGCGGCTATACCGTGGATTGCCCCCATCGTGAACGGCTTGGCTATGGCGGCGATTCGGGGACTTCCATGGAAACGGCAATGCTGAATTTTAAAAGTGCGCCTTTCTATGGAAAGTGGGCAGGAGACTGGTGGCTTTCTCAGGCAGAAAATGGTGATTTGCCCCATACTGCGCCGGACTCCCAAGAAGCCGGTGGCGGACCCGTATGGTGCGGCTTTGTGATCACGATGCCGTGGATGGTCTATCTGTCCTATGGCGATCAGGAAATATTGGAGAAAGGCTGGCCTGTCATGAAAAAATGGCTTGCCTTCATTGAGACCAAGATGGGGGACGGCATCTTACAACCCTATTCCGGTATCGGCTGCAGCAGTATGAATTGGAGTTTCTTGGGCGACTGGGTGCCGCCGGGGCGCAAACAAGGCAAAGACCGCGTAGACGACTATTCAACCTTGTTCTTTAACAACTGTTATCTTGTGCATTGTCTTCAACTCGCTTCAAAAATAGGCGCTGTATTGGGTGAAAGTGACGCCTCCGAACGCTACGCAGAGCAAGCCGAAACATTGGCTGCCCGACTGCACGAAAAATTCCTTAACCCCGATGGCGCTACCTACGCAAATGGAGAACAAAGCTATCTCGCTATGCCGCTCTTGTTTCAGATTACCCCGGAAAGCAGTCGGGCCAAGGTCTTCGAAGCCCTAGAAAAGGACATTGTAGAAACCCATCAAGGACATCTGAATACAGGGATGCACGGCAATTACTATATGGCAAGACTCTTTATCGATGAGCATCGAAATGACTTGTTGACCATGATTCATACGAAAGATACCTATCCCAGTTATGGGTACATGATTAAAAATGGCGCAACAACGATTTGGGAAGAATGGGACGGCGACAACTCGCAGATCCACAACACCATGATTTCCCTGGGTATGTGGTTCATACGCGGCCTCGCCGGTATCCAAGTGGATGAAGCACAGCCGGGATTTAAACATTTCATCGCAGCGCCCGGAATTGATAGCGGGTTGCGAGAAGTGTCCGCTACCCATGAAAGCGAATACGGCTTAATTTCCAGTGCGTGGATTCATGACGCCAAAGGGCTGCAATATAACTTGGACGTACCGCCAAACAGCACGGCCACCGTTGTTTTGCCTGCCGCACAGATGGCATCCGTAGAGGAAAGTGCTAAGCCTGTCGCACAACAACAGGGCATTACCAACCTTTCCTGTGAAGACGGTTTCTTCCGCTGCGACGTGGTGTCAGGAAGCTATCGGTTTACAGTCTCTAAAAATTAAAATATCTTCTTTTAAAAACACAATAACCTTTTTGTAATAAATGAACAACTCTTCTCCACCGAGAACATGAAAGCAAAGCGAAATGACATATCCTCAATTAGATAGATATCAACTTTTGGTTAAGCCCTTATCGGAACGTAAAGACAAGGTCTATATCGAAAAAGATCATGTCCCCGTCAGCGCCGCCATAAGCCACCCTCTCACTGAATCAGGGCTTGCGGTGATGGAGAAACTCACCGACCGTTTGGCGAAGGCAAAGGCGGCAGGCAAATCGCGCATGTTAACTTTTGGCGCCCATGCGATCAAAAATGGACTTGCCCCCGTTTTTATTAAGCTCATTGAAGACGGATGGATTACCCACCTTGCCACCAACGGCGCGGGGATCATTCATGACTGGGAATTTGCCTACCAAGGGCATAGCAGCGAAGATGTGCGCGCCAATGTGGATCGCGGCGAATTTGGCATTTGGGAAGAGACGGGATTTTATCTGAATCTTGCCATTGCCGTGGGTGCATGGCGCGGTATGGGCTACGGTGAGTCTGTCGGTGCTTTTGTCGAAGAGGAGGGACTTAACATTCCTTCCCAAGAGCAGCTGAAGGAAGAGATTCGGGGAGCCCTTGATACCGATCCAGAACAAGGCGCTGCCGCTGCCGATTTGCTGGACAGGATTCAACGCTTTGATCTGGCAGCCGGATGGATGTCCGTACCGCACCCTTTTAAAAGCTACGGGCTGCAGGCTGCCGCCTATCGTCTCGGCGTTTCTTTTACCAGCCATCCCATGATCGGGCACGACATTATTTATACCCATCCCATGAACTATTGCGCTGCCATCGGTCGCGCCGCACAACGAGATTTCCTCATCTATGCACAACAGGTAATGAACCTGGACGGCGGCGTCTACATCAGCATCGGATCGGCAGTCATGTCGCCCATGATCTTTGAGAAAAGCCTGTCCATGGCGCAAAATCTGCATCTGCAGCAGGGCAAACACATTGATAATCATTTCATGGTCATTGTGGATCTGCAAGAAAGCCATTGGGACTGGTCGAAGGGTGAACCGCCTATGGATAATCCGGATTACTATCTGCGATACAACAAAAGCTTTAATCGCATGGGCGGAGAGATGCACTACATAACAGCAGACAATCGCGACTTTTTGCTCAGCTTGTTGCAGGGGTTAAAGTAATAGGCACAAGGGCTTAAGCTTGCCCACCGCCTCGAGGTTTCCGTTCTGCACGCCATCCGCGTGAAGGAGGGTAATCTGCCCAAAGACATGCCTGCCCTTAAAGCCTGTTCTTTGTAATCGATCCGGCGTTAGTGTTCCTTCGACATATTCGTGTAGTGATTGAGCTGACGGGAGGGTCTGAAGTAGGTGTTGATGCACTTCAACAAATCGGTGTATTGACAGATCACCCGTTTGACTCGAATGCCCGGCAGCAACTTAGAAAGTTCGTGTACCGCCATTTCATTGAGCGGATTCACCATGGCGACGGTGACGCTCAGACCGAGCTTGTCTACGGGGATGAGGAGATGTTCTTTATAGAAATCGGAAGGAAATAATTTCAACAAGTTCCGATCTAATTTATAGTCATTTAAGTTAAGGAAGGGAAGCCGGGCGTAACGGGTCAGGTAATCAACCAGCTTGGAACCGTTAAACTCCTTTTGCTGTTCTAAAATCTCGCCAAGGAACGTACCGCTTTCCTTTTCTTCCTCAAGAGCCGCAGACAAGGTTTCCATGGAAATGTTGCAATGCTTCAGAAGAAAATTCGGCAGGTTATTGCCTTCCACATATTGACGCGGAAGCGACACGGTCGGCTGCGACCCCATCATGGAGTGGAAATTTTGAGTGGACGGTGGGGGCGGTGTTGCCGATGAAACGGAAATATTGGCATTCAACTGCCACGCGTTATTATCGGATAAAAAACGTTCCGGAATTGTATTATCTATAGTTGCCATATTATTGATCATGGTATATTCCTTTATCTAAAACGCTTGAAAAACACCGTTCCACCTTGCTTTATTCCTGAGAGTAAGGGATAAAGAATTTAAAACTAGTTCAATCCACTAGTGCGTTTACGAGTGTATCGAATAGCTTTCAGTGGGTGCAGGATCCCCCGGCGTCAATTCGTTAAAACAACGATTACACAAAACAGACCTATTCCCTGTAAAATAGAGCTGAGCAACGATGCGTTTTCCCGTATGGGATGATGTAGGGATCCCGGCAAGAGAAGTTGAAACTATTGCCCCACACCGATCCTTTCGGGAGAATTCATCTGTACAAAAGCGTCTACCAAACTGTTTTGTACTGCGTATACATAGTGTACCGTAAATACATGGAAAAGTCAAGTTACACGCTTATATATTTGAAAGTAACATTATACACAGGTGTTAATATACGAAATAAGCATATAGTGCGTATAGTGATAAGCGTCCCGCAGGAAAGATAGGAAATAGCATGGGAAATAAAGCAACTGTAGCCGTGTTGATGGGAGGATTGAGTCTGGAGCATGAAGTGTCGCTGCGATCAGGCGAAGGCGTTGCCGCCGCACTGCTCGCCATGGGCTATCGTGTGATAAAGATCACAATTTGTAAGGATGGTCGCTGGCAACTGGGGGCTGAGCCGCCCATGTCCGTATTTAAAGGATTGCGCCTTCTCGAGACTGAACACGTGGACTGTGTTTTTATAGCCCTCCATGGTACATACGGGGAGGATGGGCGAATTCAGGGATTGCTGGACGTGCTGGGATTTCCCTATACAGGATCGGGCTGTGCTGCCAGCGCCTTATGCATGGATAAATCCAGGTCCAAAGATGTCGTTGCAGCCTCGGGTGTTTCAACAGCCCTTAAGTTTTGCGTGACCCTTAGCGAGTGGCAAGAGCGCCCGCAACAGGTTATCAACCGTTCGATGGATCTCATGGGATTCCCCGTTGTGCTGAAAGCGCCTTGTCAAGGATCTAGTTGCGGTCTTGCGATTGTTCAAAATGAAGATGAATTTACACGGAACATGAATGAGATTTTGCTCTTGGAAGGGCTCGTCATGGTAGAGGCGTACATTACAGGACTTGAAGTAACCTGTTCAGTACTTGATACAATACAGGCTGGATCGCCGCAAGCTTTACCGGTGACGGAAATTCGACCGAAAGAATCCTCATTCTTTGACTACTACTCCAAATATACGCCGGGGGCAACGCGAGAAATTACGCCCGCACAAATTGGAGAATCATTGACTCAACAAGTTCAGGAACAAGCGGTAGCAGCCCATACCAGTTTGGGTTGCCAAAGCTGGAGTCGCAGCGATTTTATTATTGGAGAAAAGGGACCGGTCTGGTTAGAAGTGAATACACTGCCCGGATTGACTGAAACCTCCTTATTCCCGCAGGCGGCTGCCGAGGCGGGTATCTCCTATAATGAACTGGTTTGTATGTTGACAGAAGACGCGATGGATCGGCATCGCCTCACAAGCAGCACAGGATAAAATAATGAGCATTGCATTTACAAAGCTACATGGATTGGGCAACGACTATTTGTTCATTGATACTGCCCGTCACGAAATAGTAGATCCCGCCGCCTTATCGCGCGCCATGAGCCATAGGCATCTGGGCGCCGGTGCAGACGGCATTATATTGGTTATGCCCGGCGAGACCCATCCCTTCCGTATGCGTATTTTCAACGCCGATGGAAGCGAGGCAGAAACCTGCGGCAATGGAATCCGTTGCTTCGCAAAGTATGTCTATGAACGCGCCATGATTCATGAGACAAACTTTACCATTGAAACGCTGGCGGGACCCAATCATGTCGAATTGAAGGTTGAGGCAGGCAAGGTGATTTCCGTTCGGTCGAATATGGGAACGCCCAAATTTGAACGGGACCAAATACCCATGCTCGGCGCGCCGGGGAAGGTACTCAAAGAAAGTTTACGTCTTGATGACGGTCAGGAATTTTTGGTTACGTGCGCGAATATCGGCAACCCGCACGCTGTTGTATTTGTTGAAGATGCAACCAAAATACCGCTCGCAGAATGGGGTCCTAAAATCGAGAACCATCCCGCCTTTCCCGAACGCACCAATGTTGAATTTGTTTCCATTGTAGACCGAAAAAATATTGTCATGCGTATTTGGGAGCGGGGGAGTGGTATTACCATGGCAAGCGGAAGCGGCTCCTGTGGCTCCGCCCTTGCCTCTATGATTACCGACCAAACAGATCGCAGTATCGCCGTACACCTCACTTTTGGCGCACTTACTGTAACCTGGGCAGAGGATAATAACGTTTATCAAGAGGGCCCCGCCACAGAGGTCTATAGTGGATTGTGGCCCGAGTAAAAACCGGATTCAATTTTTTATGGTCAATGAATAAGATCATAAAAAATACGTCAAATTAAACAGAATGTGATTTCATCTACAGTGCCGGAAAGGCGCTAAACCCTGGAAAGGAAAAACCCAATGAATAAATCTATGGTAATGGCTCTTGTCTTTGTTGCATTCCTCACGCTTCTTTGCGCTCTGTCCGCTTCGGCTCAAGAAGGGGTACAAGTACAGGTAACCGGAAAAAACGTGAATTTTGTTAAACAGATGTGCGGCGACAAAAATCCGGAACTGGATGCGAAGCTCGGCAGCATGAATGTCCTCGTCGTGACCCAAGTACTTGACGCAGACGGGAACGCAGTTGAAGGGCTTGCAGGCAAAGTACTGCATTATTTGCCCGTTGTTGGCGCGTCCAAACTCATTGTGGGCGAAGACAACTTGGATAAAGATATTTCGGTGAAGGGCGTTCTCTATAAAGATGCCTTGGTCATCGGTGTACAAGAATTTGAAGTACAGTCTTCCGGCGCGGCAGACGCTGGTGACTGGGACGACTGGGACGAACTGGAAATCAAAACCATGAGTCAGCAGCAAGTCATCTAATAGCCTTGTTGTTGGGGATAGTCCCGGCATAAGATAAACGAAAATGGATCTGACACGGTGTCGCATCGGTTTCAATAACCTGCGGATCGTTGTCAGATCCATCTATTTTTTGCGTTAAAAAGGGCGCGGTCTTCTAGCATCTGTCTTTTTGAGTCAATTTGTCGTAGAGCCGTTTTTCAACATCTTTGGTTACATAATGGCTGACACGACCGCCGAAGGAAGCAATCTCTTTAACCTGCCGCGAACTCAGAAACAGATAGGGCTCGCTGGGCATCAGGCAGACCGTATCGATCTTCGGGTTGAGCTTTTGGTTGTTGATGGCGAGGGATAATTCAAATTCAAAATCGGAGACCACCCGTAATCCGCGAATGAGCGCAATGGCGCCCCGTTCTTTGGCATATTCTACGGTTAAGCCTTCGAAGGTATTGATTTCCACGCCTGCAATCGTCTGAGTCATGAGCTTTAACATGTCCACACGCTCTTCAACGGTGAATAAGGCATTTTTTTGTTCATTACAGGCGACCCCAACAATAACGCGGTCAAAGATATTGGAAGCACGCTGGATCAGATCCAGATGGCCTAAAGTGGGCGGATCAAAACTGCCTGCATAAAGGGCTACACGGTTTTCAGTCATCCATATACTCCTTCTTCAATGCTGCCAGCAGTGCTGATTCATAGACGGTCTTGACGGATATTTTATTGGATTGGGCAAGGTTGCGACACACCTCAAACTCAGGTGAAACCGAAGTGTCTTCGCCGTCAAGCTGGCCTATTTTGATGGGAACACTGCCCCAAGGGGTGACGACGTGCGTGCGTTTTCTCGTCAACGCCCAGCGTTGTTCTTGACGCGTTCTTATGCCCAAAGTAGAGGTATTTTCGAAGAGAAGGCGCGCTAAAGAAGCTGCATGGGCTTCATCGGTCAATACGGTCATGAGATGACTCAGCCGTCCTTTTTTTCCCAGAACAGGTGTAATAAATACATCCTTTGCGTTTGCCTCTAAGAGCAAAGCAGGAATCTGCGCCAATAATTCAGGATTCATATCATCAATGTTCGTCTCTAATAGGGTAATGGATTCCATGGCCGGCAATGCGGGCTTAAAGTTTCCGAGAAAAACACGCAGAACATTAGCACGATCGGACAGGTCCCGTGTGCCGGCTCCATAACCCACCACATCCGTAGTCATTTCAGGAGCAGGACCAAAAGATTCCGACCATTCCTTTGCCAACGCGACGCCTGTCGGTGTGGCGAGCTCAAAGGCAACATCTCCCGCTGACCACGGGATGCCGGAAAGAAGCAAGGCAGTGGCAGGGGCAGGAACAGGCATAATACCGTGGTCACATTTTACGGTGCCGCTGCCGACGGTGAGGGGCGAGCAAATGACGCGGCCAACATTCAGATTGGAAAGGGCGGCATTGGCAAGCACGATATCCATAATGGAATCGATAGCGCCGACTTCATGAAAATGAACTTTTTCCACAGGTATCCCGTGAACGGAGGCTTCTGCCGCGCCGATGCGTTCAAAGGTGGCGATGGCTTTCGCCTTTGCCTGATCATCAAGGTTCGTCTCTTCAATGATCTTAATAATGTGGGAGAGATGGCGATGAGGCTGCGGCGCGTTCGGGTCCACCTGTACTTTAAAATGGGTTGCCGTGATTCCTTTTTTGTTGACTTTATCCACATCGAAAGAGGCATCGCTTAAATTCATGGATGCGACAACATCTAGCAAATAAGTGGGATCAGCGCCCGCATCAATGAGCGCGCCAACGGTCATATCGCCGCTGATACCGCAAAAACAATCTAGATATAAATCCTTTTTCATGACGTCCCTTTATTTCCCATAGTTTCCATTCGTTTCACTATTGTGCATGCGGCAACAGCCGCGCCAAATCCATTATCAATATTCACGACGGTCAGTCCCGTTGCGCAAGAATTCAACATGCCGAGAAGCGCCGCAATACCGTTAAAACTGGCGCCATAGCCCACGCTCGTGGGAACAGCGATAACCAGCGTCGGGGTCAATCCTGCGACCACACTCGGCAAGGCGCCTTCCATGCCTGCACACACAATGGCGACGACCGCTTCAGAAATCTTTGTGCGCTGTTCGAAGAGCCGATGGATTCCGGCGACGCCTACGTCATAAATACGTTCTGCCCTTACACCCATGACTTGGCATGTGAGTACCGCCTCTTCAGCGACAGGGATGTCGCTGGTGCCGGCGCAGATTACGGCCACATAATTTTGGGATGCGGGGATTAGCTCTTCGCCACAGGTAAAGGCGCGTGCTGCCTCATGATACAGGGCTTCCGGTACGGCTTCTTTGACTACACTAAACATTTCCGGAGAACAGCGTGTTCCCAAGACGCGACTGTTATGGGCAACCATGCGCTCCGCGATTATAGCCACTTGCTCCGGCGTTTTTCCTGCGCAAAAAATCGTTTCAGGATATCCCTTGCGCAGGCTTCGATGATAGTCAATTTTGGCAAACTCAAGGTCTTCGAAAGGAAGGTCACGGAGCTGCTGTAAGGCGCTTTCCGTGTCCACCAACCCGGCGGCAACTGATTCTAATAAATGGGATAACCGTTCTAAATCCATGATTTTCAGTCCTTTATGAGGGGGATAGGAACTGATCCAAAAACATTAGAGCAAGTGTATCATATTATTACAGATTCAGACACACCGGCTTGCCGTGTTATGCCCATGATTAGGCTATCTAAGGGAGAAAAAAACCAAAGGGAATCTCTCTGCGTTTCGGAAGCTTTAGAGGACGTTCCGTAAGAGACCAAGGAGGACAGCAACGAGTAGGGGCACTACAAAATTATCATCGGGATATACTTGGATCAGCCATCGCGTGCCGGGATGGGTCAAAGAGCGTTGGAGCCGTCGAGTCAGCGGCTGCAGCCGCTGCATCCAATTTCTGCTGTAAGCCTCTACGAGCGCCACGATTACAGCAACCAAAAAGATGCAAAGAAGACTGAGACCGGCATGAAGGATCCGGTTCATGACGCCCATTACGAGAATGGAAGCCGTCGCAAAAGCCCACACACCATAGAATTGTTCTTGACCGGGCCGCCACCGTTGTATACGGTTGCGCGCCCATGCTGCGATGGGATCTGCGACGCCGGTGACCAATAGTGCCATGACTAAGGTTGATGCGCGGCACCAAGCGCCTACATAGGCTGTTGTGAGTATTGCCGAGGCAAGAACATAGTAAGTTGTTGCGTTTAGATGATCCTTCTCAATGGACCGCATCATCCGCCCGTAGATCGGCAAGTTTTGAAAGGATTGGTTGTTTTTGGCGGAGTAAAGCCGAATGATATCAATGACCAGAAGCAGTGCCGCGAGAAACCAAACAAAAGCAATCAGGGCGATGCGGTGTAGAATAGAGCCTTCCCCCCAGTCTTTCCAGAGATAAAAAATACCGACCATCAAAATGGAACCTAGAAAATGCCAAAGTTTCCGTAAATAATTCCATTCGAATGGGGGATACTTTTTGCCTTTCATAGACAATTCCAATGTGTCACAGACGACCTAAAGTTATATCTGTCAATAAATCAACCGCTATAATTCTATTACCAGTGTGACCTAATCTTTCCCGGGATTCAAAAGGACAACCATGAAAAAACAATTGGAATGTTTTACCGCCCGCCGATCGTTGTTGTTATCGATCCGTTTAGATCTAAGTCGGGTGTCTTGACACAGATTAAATCAAAGCATACAATTCCACTGTGTCCTTATTTCAAATAATGCTGTTGCAATTGGCATATCCTGTCTAGGAAAATAATTATATGCGAAATTATCTTACTTTGGTGAATGGATTTTTGGGAATGATACTCTTATCAACCCTTTTGGGGGGGATACCGATAGCGCTTCCTGGTTTATCAAAGACCGTTCGGGCTGAATCGCTATGTATCTCCGAAGGAGAAGATCATCGTCAAAGTCCTTTTAGCGATGAAATTATGACGTGGCTGCGCGACAAGCAATGGGAAACAAATAAGGCTTTTACAAAACCCTCCGAGAGCTTACTTCAACACATTAACACGAGTAAAGACCCCATTGCAGAACCGCTGTCTTGGCTTGTCGAAGCAAAACGATTGTATAAAGACTCGCAATTTACGGAGGCGGCAGACCTTTTACTCGGTGCGCTCGCACTGGACCGAACGCTTCTATCGTTTCAACGTGAACATATTAATGCATTGTGTTTTCCGTTAATTTGTGCCTTACTTGACAATAAGGAAACCGACCGCTGTCAAAGACTCCTATCAGCCTGTGCCCTTGCATCGGGTACACCCATATCCTATCTCCGTAGTTTTGTGCAACGCTTGCCGGAAAGGGCATTGAACACGCTGTGGCCTGATCATGAACCTTTTGTAGTGTTGAGAGATTTCTCCGTGTCCTCGGAAATTTTCACCCTTGCCGATAGGCAAGACCGTGAAAGCCTTATCACCGATTTTGACGAAAATCAATGTTTTTTGTCTAAAGGTGCCTTAGCGCTGCGTCTTTCTGAATCCAAACGGGATGATTTGTTGGTTTTGGGTTGGCCGGAAATGTTCATGGCTCTTGAGCCCGGAGAGGCGGGACTTCGCTGCTGGACACAGACAAAATCTCCGCAGTCTCTTGAGTTTGTGGTTCAAGTCTCCGGAACCCTTTGGGATGATGAGCCATTTCAATGGCTGTTGCGCGTTCCAAATCCTATAGCTGTTCAAAAAGAGTGGGTCTGTTTTGATACAGCATCTATCAGAAAAGATTTGATGGGAGCGCTCTTTTTTCAATATGGGTGGAACCGTTCCTTTACGATGCACTTTGCCGAACCTGAAGCGCTGGAACGCGCACAATTACGGATTGCCGGCATAGGTTTTGATATACCGCCGGGCCCAGCCAATCAGTTTTACTTCGACCGTATCGAACTTTATCTTCCCCGAGACAGTTGGCTTAGAGAAACCCAGCCGCCCAAGGCTTCCGAGTATGGACGTTTTTGGTTAGCACCTGTTCCCAACGGCGCGCGGCCAACAGAAAATAACGAGGATTTGGAAAATCTTGAAGCTTTACGGTCGATGGGCTATCTCGGCGCTGTCACGGCATCCCATGCTTACAATGGTGTTCAGTCTTATGATCCACAACAAGCTTGGGAGGGGGTCAACTTTTTGGTAAGCGGACATGGTCCTGAATTGCTGTTGATGGATATGAAAGGAAACCCGCTCCATCTATGGCAATGTAACTTTGACCATCCCCTTTGGCCTAAGGAGGTATTGCCCGCTGATTTTATGCGCTCTAGTTTTTGGCGCAGAGCGCTTCTCTATCCCAATGGCGATGTTGTAGCCGTACTAGATTATATCGTGTTGGCAAAAATGGACAAAGACGGTAATTTTATTTGGGTGAAGCCTGGTCCCTATCACCATAAAATAGACATTGCAGAAAATGGCGATATCTATACGTTGTACGCGGAGAAAAAAGTGCATCCGGAAAGTGAATTCGGAGACGAACCGCTTGTAGATTACATTATGGTATTGAATACGGACGGCGAGGAATTGTGGCGTTTATCTTTAATAGAAGCCTTAGAAAATTCTTATTATGCGCCTGTTCTACATTCGCTCAATTTTAAACATGACGTCCTTCATACCAACTCTATCCAGATTTTAGACGGCACCTTGGCGGAGCAGCTGCCTGCTTTCAAAAAAGGAAATATCTTGGTTTGTATGCATCAACCCAGTTTCATTGCCGTCATCGATCCCGCACTCAAATCCGTAGTTTGGGGACAGAGTGGGATGTGGCTTTATCCCCATGAACCTGTTCTTGCCGCAGACGGTACGATGATGATCTTTGACAACCACGGGCCCCAATGGAACTATATGAATCGTTTGGCGTCCCGGGTTATCGAATTTGATCCTCTTACCCGCAATGTACTCTGGGACTATACGGGAACACGAGAACATCCATTCCTCTCCTATTTTTGCGGTTCCGTCGCTTCCCTGCCTAATGGAAATGTCCTTATCTCAGAAACGAGCGGCGGCCGTGCTTTTGAGGTGACACGGAAGAAAGAAATCGTGTGGGAATATTTTAATACGCATCGCGCTGAGGATAACGAAGATCTGATCGCAGTGGTTTTCGAAGTCATTCGCTATCCCGAATCGTATGTCAGTGAATGGCTGCAGCGTGATAATGGTGAGAAACAAAATAAGTAAATGCTGTAAAAGCGGATGGGCGTCAAGAATGATGAAGCCGATCCTATGCAAAAGAGGAACTAAGAGGACGCGCCGGCGTTAGACTCTTAGAAAACATGCCGATAATGACAAGACATGCTGCGCCTTCACCTGCTTTTAACGTCTTCCAGTAAATTTTTGATAATTTGGGAATCAGGAAATTCTGCGAACAAGTCTTCCCAAAAAAGGAGTTGCGCCTTTTTGTCACGACGTTGAGATAAGACCTGATCCAAACGCGCTGTAATGGCTGTGTCCTCCGGTGACAGACGCAGTGCTTCTTGCAAAAGCAAAATAGCGGCTTCCTCATTACCCATCTTGATTTCAGTTTCTGCCAAGGCGCATTGGTATCCGGGATTTTCGGCATTATACGCAATAGCAAGCGTTAACGCGTCCTTAGCCGCGGTGAGATTGTTGTTGATGAGTAAGGAAATTCCTAAACTATAAAAGGCAAGATCCTTATATTCACCTAATTCTATGGCTGTATTGAAACATTGGTGAGCGGAAGCTAAGTCCATTTCTTTTTCGAAGGCTTGCCCAAGATTGATGTATTCGTAAGCGATTAAAGCTTTGGATTCGGGGAAGTTCTTTGTAATTTCATCCAATTCCTGCAATGCAGAATCTAATGCTTTAATGAGTCGCAGGCATCTGCAAGCGGCCAACAAGGTGTGCGGTTGATTGGGATAAAAGCGACCCATTTCCTCATAAACATCCATTGCATCTTGATAGGCTTCTATTAATTCCAGCGTTTGACCATAGAGTATTCCGAATAGCCAGGTATCAGGATGGGCTCCATACAGCTCTTTTAAAACAGCCACGTTCTTTGCCGGTGTTCCGTTTGCCATTAATAGTTGGACTCGATCTAAAACACTACTTAAGTCCGATCTATTTTCTAGTACGCGGCAATACCAATGAATCGCATCATCCGTGGCATTGCAAAGGTCGTAGAGCTGTGCTAAGCGCAGCATATAGGTATTGTTTTGGTCGTCGAGGGCACAAGCTGAAAGATAAGCGTGTATAGCGGCGCCCGCCCTGTCTGCTTTAAACCAATCCTTTCCCGCTTCAGCAATCCGGCTTGCTGCATAAGAAGCTATTTCCGGATTGAAAGACGCGCAATGCTGCCATTCTTGTACATAAAGTTCCGGATTGTTCGTGGAGACGAGGAGTTCATCCAAAACTCCGTACAATTTCTTTTCAAAAGGGAATTGCGCGATAAGTTTTCTACACTGTTTCAATGCGGCCTCAAAATTGCTGCTTTCCCGAATATAGTAGGTTATACCGAAAATTCGGATGTATTTTTGCAAAGGAAACCACTGGATAAATCGGGAACTGCTTTCCTGTTCTGCGAATAGGCGATCTATCCACGGCGTTGTTTTTTCTCCCGGATCCTCGTAGCACCATAAATCCGGAAGGGGGAGGCTTTCTCCAACAAAATGATAGGATTCAAATTGGTTCGTCGCGTCTAAAGGCTTTGTTGTGGCGCTGTGCCCATCGCTCTGAACGGGTTCTGACGCATCATAGTTTTCGTGTTGGCTTTGTCGCTTTTCTATGGTTTCTAATACGTAGGCTGCCGTTTCATAAAATATAGGTACATTAAGTCGATAAATTTCTGTCAGTCCATCCCGAGCAGCACAAAGATTGTTCCCATTACAAAGGGCATCAAAATAACCGTCAAAAAAATAATGTATACCCAGATGGTGGGAGCATGCTGATTGATAAGCGGCCCACCCACGCTGCTTCTCTCCTTCAGCGACCCATCCCAAAGCCAGAGCGAGGTAGCCAAGTCCGAAAGAAGGATTATCAAGAATATGTTGCTGAGCTACCGCTTTCGCCAATGTGAAGTCTCCCAACTGAATTAAATCTAGAGGAAAACTTACCCTTCCACATGCGCTGACTCCGGGCCAGATCCCAATACTTGTTTCAAGATTACGCAAAATTTCTCGTCTTCTATCAGCAGTTTCATTCTCTAATCCAAGAGTTTTTAGTATTTGGTTGTAATCGGTCATCCAAAGTTGAGGTGACGGTTCCGGGTCGAATGTATATTCTTCTGATAAAGACTGAGAAATCCGTATAGCAGCCATGTTTAATGCTCCCGGAAACTCCTGGATATCGAAAGTCAATCCTCGTGAATCAAGGGTTTTGCGTAACAGAGGAATAAGATCAAGATTTGGAAACCATTCGCGCCAAGAGTAGGTTTCCATTAAAAGCCATGCTGAAGCCCCTTTAGGATCTGTCTCAGGGCGATTAAAAAAGGAAGCAGCTTTATCTGATGCTGAAATCAATGTGTTAACACGACACATTTCCAAGGATGAATCTAAAAAATAAGGGGTTTTACGTGATACAGGACCATACCAAAATAAATCGAGGATAATGTCATTTGTTTGTGCATGTTCTTTAACATAGATTGCCGCAGAACGCCAGTCAGTTCTTGTGCTTCCTGAAAAAAAAAGAATACTTTGATAACCATACAGGATTGTCAATGTGACGATGGCAACTCGAAAATACCGTAAAGGAAGTCTGGCGAGAAAGATACCTATGACCGCATAAATCCCGATCATTGTATAAATATCATGACCATAATCAGAAAAGTTAGTCCATGTAATCAAGGTCAATATTATGAGCGTGGTTGAGGGAATAAAGATAATGGAAACTATCAATATCCATTCATCCCATTTTGACTTGGATATAGTGTCACTTGTAATTGTATTTTGGGGTCTGTGTCGCCATCCCAATAAAACAAACCAAAAAATACTCACCAAGATAAGAAAGGTCAGTGTTCGGTCAAAAATAGGGCGTACCTTTAAAAACGCAGAGAGCCATGGGGGGGCGGCTGTACTCAACGTTGATTCGAACCATGGCCAAAGACCGGAATGCCAACAAAGCGCATCGGCGCAAAAACTACGCATATATAAACTTGGGAGAAAATATAAAAAAATAAAGGACAAAGACAATTCGCCTTTGGGATGATATCCTTCTGAAAGATGAGGTTGTGCGGCGACTGCCAACAGCAATAAGACAACAAAAATCATGTGAGCTGCTGACCATCGAAAAAAAGTCTTGAACTCTTTTCTAACTAACAAATACAATCCTTGAGGAAGCAAAAATAAGATACCGAAAAGATGGGTAAAAATAAGCAGCCCATTAAAGAGACAATTCACAAAGAACCATTTACGCGAATCCTTGTCATGCCATTTCAACAAGGACCAAGTTGCTGCGAGACAAAAAAGAAATAAAAGACTGTAGGGGCGAATTTCTTGGTTGTGCCAGATGTGTTGAGGAGATAACGTGAGGCACAAGGCAGCGGCTAGCCCCGCACGATGACCGCTGAGGCGTACAACCAAAAAATACAGCAATGTCAAGGAGAGCAAGCCCGTTATTATATTAAAAATTCGTAACGCAGCGATATTATTGTTCGAAATAAAAGCGATAGAATAACTTACTAAAAAATAGATAGGCGTAATTGCCATTTCCGCTACATAAAAAAATAAATTATACATACAGGTCAAAGGAGAGCCACTTTGCAGCGCTATGTAGGTGAGGTATTCATCAAACCAAATTGATTGTTGAGAAATATGAAACAAGCGCACTGCAACGGCAACAATAAAGACGAGTACTAATAATCGCCGCTTAAAAAGAAGATGGTTAAAAATAGTGTTTTTCATTGAGTAACTATGCTTTGTATTTAAATTCAGAAGGCGGATTCAAGGTTGAAATGCAACCGATCCAAAAAAGGAGGACATCACAGAGATCTTCGGTACAATAGCTCTATCGAAACACCCGAAGGAGTCCATAATGTCCCACCACCATTTTACACGAGATGACCGCATAAAACTAGAAACACTTAAAAGCCAAGGATTGAGCAACCGGAAAATAGCTCAGATACTCGAGTTTCATAAAAGTAATATCGGTCGTGAATTGCGCCGTAATAGTGTACGCGGTCGCTATTGTTCCACTGCGGTGGGTTGGCTTGCTATCAATCGGCGTCAAGAGATAGAACGTAAGAAGAAACTTGATCATCCTCCTCATTTGAGCTGTGTCATGGGCAAAAGTTATGAGTATTGGTCTCCCGAACAAATGAGTGGCCGCCTTCGGCTGGAATATGCAGGCGACCCCTCAATGCAAGTATCTCATGAAACCATTTATCTAGCAGCTTGTAACGACAAGCGCTTTACCAATCTTTTTGTCACCCATTGGCGTCTAAAACGAAAAAAACACAAGAAAAGAGGGCTTTTAAAAGGAAAAAGAGAAGTAATAAGAGATCGGGTTTCCATTGGAGAGCACCCCGCAATTGTTGCTTCCCGTGCGCGTTTAGGAGGCCTGGAAGGCGATACAAAGGACGACGCTATTTTCCGAAACCTGTTATAATTTCCAAGCAAACTAAATTATTTAAAAGGTTCTAAAAGAAATGTTACATATCCATGAGTGAAATTCTTTTTATTCAGTACCATACGAAGATGATGTACTCGGAAATTTTTCCCATGTCGTTACCTTCGATTATCAACCGGGTGCATAGACGTTTTACTGTACGCGGATATTTTTTGAAAGAAGTCTCCAAAGCGATCCTGAACAAGGCTAAAGTGGTTATTTTGAGTGTCCATTGGTATGTGAATCTCAAAGGAGCCATTGAAGTGGCTGCATGGGTGAAACGAATTAATCCGGATATTGTTATTGTGGCGGGAGGTATGTCTGCAAGCGTCTTCTATCCCTTTCTTCTGCGCGATTCCAAAATTGATTTTATTATTCGCGGCGACGGAGATATCCCGTTGGTGCTGCTGGTCGAAGCGATACTGGAAGGAAATGATGTTGCTGTAATTCCTAATGTGGCGGGGCGTGATTTTGTCTCTAAATCGTGGCAGACCGCTGATCAAAGCACACTGGATACAGGGGATTACCGAACTCTAGATTGGTTTCCAACACTTGAACAACGCATCAAACAGATGCATGCTCGTTACAATGGAAAAATTCTGCCCATACATCCTTTGTTGGCGACCTACCGAGGTTGCCCCATGCCGTGTGATACGTGTTGCGGTGGTGCGGACATCCACAAGACCATATTCCGGCGCGTCCCCCTCCTTCGCGGTGCGGATCTTGTTGCCGCCGACTTGGAAGCCTACAGTAATGATCCGGGGTATAATTTTGTCAGTATCTATCATGATTTTGCCTCTTTGGCGGATGCATCTTATACACATAAGGTGTTACACAGACCCTATAAACTGGATGTATATTATGAACTTACCCGACTGCCTACGCGTGAGATGCTGCAATTAATTGTTGAAACTTTCCGGGCAGGTACCATTGCATTCAGCCTAGATATTCAGCATATGACCTCCTATAAACTGGTCAATATCCCCTCGCTGATTGAATCCATAAAACTGGTTGCTGCAACAGGCCGGTTCGAACCTCGCTTATGTTATTTAAAGCAAGGGTTAAAGAACAATAAGGTCTACCGAGATGCTTTTGAGACGGTCAGGCAGGCAACGCCCTGTTCCTTGTATTGCTCCGACTGGTGGTGGGAGGAGGAAAATCCCTTGCCGGATTCGGAGGGAGTTTGCAGCGAATACATTTATAATGCGTGTATGGTCAACAATGATCGATACCGCGCCTGGAATTATTTGTTCCGCCTTTCCTATCTTTTGAATTACTATATGCCGACCTTGAATCATACCCTGTTAAAAATTTTCAGATACACCTATGGCGGGGTAAAATAGCTCTAAATCACCAGAACTTTATACAACACGCTACTATATGGAAAAGAATACCATGACGCAAGCCGCTCCTGAATTGACTGTTATCGCTACCTGTTACAATGAACAGGAAACTATCGGCGAATTTCATCAACGATTAAGCGAAACACTTCGCAGAACAGGCCGTTCCCATGAGATTATCTATGTGAATGACGGTAGCCATGATAAAACATACGATCATCTTCAAAAACTCTTTAAGGAAGATGAAAGTGTTTCTGTAGCAGCAGATCTGATGTTCAATGTCGGTCAACCTACTGCCATCACCGTGGGATTTGTACATGCACGAGGTGACAAAATTATTATTATGGATTCTGATTTGCAACTGGCCCCGGAAGAACTGCCCCTCTTGCTGGAGACCTTCGATGAAGGCTATGTCTTAGTCAGCGGTTATCGCAAAGTGAGGCATGACCCTTGGCAGCGTATTGTGACCTCCAAAATCGCTAATTTTTTGTTGCGGTGGGCTATGGGAGGCACGTTTAAGGACTTTGGGTGTACTTTCAAAGTAATTGACGCGCGTCTAGTCCGCGCTTTTGAATACGGACCGTTTCGCCCGTTACAGCCTGCGGGACTCGTAGCGAGTGCCCGTCATGTTAAAGAGGTGCCGGTGTCTCATTTCCCGCGCAAGGTGGGCAAATCCCAATATACCTATTACAAACTGTTTCTTTACGCAGTGGATAACTTGATCGATTTTTCTCACCGTCCTTTTATAGCCTTGGGTGTGATCGCTGTTTTATTATTCCTCCTCTCGATTGGCGGAATTCTGCTTAGTCTTGCAGGCATTTGGAAATTCGGGTTCAATAACTTTGTGCCGGCACCGATCGCATTCATCGCGCTGAACACTGCTATAGTGTTGGGAACTGTAGCTGCTGTCGGTGAATTCACTATTCGCAATTATATTGTGCTCCACCGAAAGCCCACTTATATCATCAAGACTCTGTTAAAACGAAATGAAGAACAATAAGGGCATACTATGAGCGACACCATGGTCATCTTGGGATCCTGCGGAAGTGCGCGTGAGACCTATTGGATATTGCGGGAGTCGAATCCGGAAATGGAGACGTTGTTTGTCAATGACCTCCCTGAAGCGCGTGAAAAGAAATTTATTACCGTCGGTGATCGACAGATAGAAGTCGTACATGACTGGGACTTTTTATCTTTTCGCAAGCATCGCCGGGGCGCATTTCGAAAATTCATCTGCGGTATGGGAGATCCCATTGTAAAACGAATTTTAGTACACAAAGCGTTGGCCGCAGGACTTGAACCCGCGCCCACTTTGGTTAGTCCCAATGCTTTTATCCGTCCTGACTGTTCCTTGGGAAGAGGCGGTGTAGTACATCCGGGAGCCTACCTGTTTACCAATGTGCGCTTTGGCGACTATGTGACTTTTTTTTGTGCCCGTTGCGGTCATGATTGTATTTTTGGTGATTATGCTACCTGTACCTCGGGATGTAACATTGCCGGACATGCTGTCGTTGGTGAGGGTGTTCATCTGGGGCTCGGTACCGCTGTTAGGCAGAGTCTGAGCATTGCCCCGTGGATAACAGTGGGTATGCAAAGTTCCGTGGTGAAAGATCTGACCGAACCCGGCATCGTGGCCTTTGGTAGTCCAGCAGTAAAGGTGCGTGCGATCGATTTTCCGCAGTCTTTTTTAGACACGTGGCGCTCGGACTGGCTGCGAGAGTTGCGTTCTCATGACTAGATCCTCCAAGTCAAGCCCAAAAGCGCCGCCAACGCTGGCTACCATCGCTAAAGCAGCGGGGGTGTCTCCGTCCACCGTAAGCGCGGTTTTGAACAATATGCCCAGAATGAAGAATTACAAAGAAGCTACGATCCGACGTATACGAGCAGAAGCCAAACGCTTGGGATACATGCCGAATCCTCTGGCGCGTACACTGAAAAAGGCAAGGTCCGGAATCATTGGTTTCGTTATGTTGAGTCGTCACAGTCATTATTATGACCAATTGTTACAAGGCGCGGAAGAATATGTGCGTAAAGCCGGGTATGAGCTTATCACCGGCGATATAGCGTACAAACCATCTGAACTCAACCGTTGTATACAGCGTATGTTAGCTTGGCGTGTAGAAGGACTTTTTCTCATGACCGGCGGCAGTATTATCTCTCCTGAAATCCTGACCATGCTTAACGCTGTAGAGGTACCTTATGTCAAAGGTGGTGTATATCAACCGGATGATCCCTGTGCTTGTGTTGATTTCGACAACAATGCGGCAGGCATGAAAATAGGAGAACATCTTGCTGAATTGGGGCATAGCCAGATTGGGGTTATTGCTGCAAGTAATAAGAATTACCAAGCCAATGAACGGATTCGCGGTCTGAAAGACGCCCTATACAACTGCAAGACCCTCCCGATGCGTGCTCTGGACATCGTACGTGCCACAGACGCGGATGTCGGTCTCGTCGCAGGTTATCGCTATACCGAACAATTATTGAGACGATCTCCTAAAATCACTGCCATCGCCTATATGAACGATTTGTTGGCCATAGGGGGGATGCGATACTTAAGTGAGCGTCAAATTCTAATACCCGAAGGTCTGTCCGTCACAGGATTTGATGACCTTTGTGTTGACAGTGTGGCCAACCCGAATAACAGGCTTGGTAATTTTGTGACTCCCGCACTCACGACAGTCAGAACACCACTACATGAAATGGGAAGATCCACCATGCAAATGCTTGTGAAAATGATAAATACTCATGAACAACCGCAATCATTCCCCGTTTTGACATTCGAACCGGAACTCATCATCCGAGAATCCACTGCGCCCCCGTACCAATAAAGCTGTGCTTCAAATCACTTGATTTGGGAACCAATCGGTTGCGCTTGGTATCTGTGTACGTTGTGATGAACACCCTGCGTAGCCATAAGATCTGATAACACACCAACAGTGGCGTCGGTTGTGAAGGAGCGACGCACTTCCAAACATAAATTTTTCCGTGTAAATTTATCTAAGATTACAAGAAACTTCAGTTGCCGACCATCAATCGTGCGCTCGTAAATGAAATCCAAGTCCACACATCATTTCGAAATAGCGCTATACGCTTGTCACAGGCATGGGAACAATCGCCTATAGCCCGTTTTTTACGCCGTTTTTGAGGCACTTTGAAACCTTCTTGCTTGTGCGCCTTACCCCATTCTTAGACCACGGACCGCCAAATTTAAGGTGGAATCTGTGTCTCCTGTTTGCGTGACATGAGGGCCTTGGCTGTCCTCCCTTGCAATGCCTTCGCGGAGCGTAGCCCGTCC
>Ga0265293_10000296_pt1 | contig 122368 bp, 99 predicted proteins | sample Munlanlewell138R_FD_192505 | JGI IMG/M metagenome (GOLD analysis project Ga0265293, IMG submission 192505) | Leachate microbial communities from a municipal landfill in Southern Ontario, Canada - Leachate well 138R | ecosystem: Engineered > Solid waste > Landfill > Unclassified | place...
ACGGGAACACCACCAATCAGTACACACCTGTGAAAGTGTCTGGTGGTCACAGTTTTGTGTCTATCGCTGCTGGCAACCACACTTGCGGAGTGACCACAGGGGGCGACGCATACTGCTGGGGCTACGATGCGTTTGGTGGGTTAGGGAATGGGAGCGGCGGTCACCAAAACACGCCTGTGAAAGTTTCTGGTAATCATAGTTTTGTGTCTGTCACTGCTGGCAACTACCACTCATGTGCAGTGGGCGCAGACGGTGACTCATATTGCTGGGGTTGGAACGCTCAAGGTCAGCTAGGGATCGGGAACACCGCCCAACAGATGACAACACCGGTCAAAATATTAGGTGAACACAGTTTCGTGTCTGTCACCGCAGGCACTACCCACACTTGTGGAGTGACCGCAGCTGGTGACGCCTACTGCTGGGGCTCGGGTGCTAATGGCCGGTTAGGAACTGGGAACCTCACTGACCAGACCACACCGGTGTTAGTTGTGGAACCCTAACGAACCGTACCGTCACAAGTGGGGTGTGTTTGGTATATAGCGGTACGACTATTGTTAATAGATAGCTTTCGTGGCGGCAGGCTAGGTTTCGCCGCCTCTAAAGCGTGTTTTGGTGTGTTACACCGCGGTTTCGTTGTTGGAAAGCCAATCAAGAGCGGTGTTTATATATCGGTTTGGTTTATTAGCCCGCCCTGTAAGATTTGCACGCCCAGTAGTCTCACCAAACAAAGCATCAGCTAAATCAGCTTTGTTTTCTATCATCTGCAAAAAACCTTGTTCGATAGTACCTAAAACGACAAGGTTAATAACCTGGAAACCTTTAGATTCTGAATCGACCCGGCGAACACGGGCGTTTCGTTGCGCTAAACGTCCAGGAGTCCAAGGAATATCCAAGTTGATAACTGTTGAACACATCCGACCCAAATTTAGGCCTTCAGCACCAGCATCAGTAGCGATAAACACAGTCGGCCCAGGGTCTGTGTCGGTACCGGGGCTGGTGAACCGTTCTACCGCCAAATCCCGTTCTTTTTGTGGGGTGTCACCCGTGTACAACACATACGAAATACCGTCCTCTTCTAGACGTTTAGCGACCAGATTAGCCATCCGTTTTAGAGAACTAAACACAACAACACGTTCATTAACGTCCGCTACTTGACGTACCATTGAACGCAGTTCTTCTATTTTTGGGCCATCCACATCAGGAACGATCCCTGCCTCAACCAAAGCTTTAGCTGACGGGGCGTCGGACTCTAAAAGAAGCCGGGGCGAACAACAAAGCAGTTTCAACATACCCACAGCAGTCATGTCAACACCACTCTCAACATCAACCTGGTTTTCACCGTTTAAAAGAAGCTGTTGATCGTCAGTGAGAGTTTCGTAACGTTTAGCAGCCAGCTCTTTACGGGCTTCGCTATGAGCCCTCCTCAACACAGCAGCATATTCTTTAGTAGGGTCCAAATATTGTATTTCGATACGCATAGGTGGCAAATGTTCTGCCACATCTTCAAGACTTCGACGCACATAGTGAGGGAATGACCGGTCTCGTAACTCTTCTATACGTTGAGCACCATAAAACCCGCCGTACTCCCCAGGATACGAATAGCGAGACAAAAAATCGGTAGGAGACCCAAAAAGACCGGGGATAGCGAACACCGAAAAAATGTTGAACCACTCATTAGGAGTGTTCTCAGCTGGGGTACCAGAAAGTGCTAGCCGTCGAGAAGCACGCTGAGCAAAATCGGCCATCACCTTAGAACGCGCAGCGGTATGGGACTTTAACCGGTGCGCCTCATCCGCTATCAAATAAGAACCTTGCACTAACTTGCGTAACCGTTTTTTGTCGTCAGGGAGAATCGTCACATCATAAGAAGCCACAACCCAACGGGACTGCTCAGCTAGATCGTAGGTTTCTAAACGTTTCTTTTTCGTAGCACCTTCAATAACAACCACTTCTTTCGGGTCCATACCTGTAAAACGCAAAATTTCGTGTTTCCATTGGGACCGCAAATTTGAAGGGACAATAAACAACGCCCGTGACACATCACCACGGTTAACCATCACTTCTTGAGCGGCGGCTATACCTAACGCTGTGTTGTGACATACCACATTATTGGCTACGAAACTATGGTTTTGGTCGACTTCTAAGTCATACACAAAACCCTGGTACGGAACAAACACAACTTTAGTTACAGTGTCGAAGAACACTTGGGCGGTACTGTTAAACGGTTCACCGGACACAGTAGCGATCTTATCCCCAACACCAACTTGGGCAGTCCACCCACTATCACGGAGAAGTTTATGGCTAGTTGTGGTTTCGATCTGTTTACCGGATCGGGTGTGTATGACACGCAACACAGAATCAATAGGTTGTTTCCAGACACGCAGAACCTTTCGTGTGACAAGCCCCCCATTGTTGTCCCACGCTTTCACAAACACAGGTTGTTGTAGCAAACCCCACACCCCGTCAGGTTCCACCACTAAAGAACCAGGGTCAACCATTTCCCACAACGAAGCTATAGGTACCGCACCGTTTCGGGTTGAAACCATAGTTTCAGGTGCGACACATTTCCCGACACCCATTTTGTGTAGCACCGAAAAACCGGTACGTTCCACAATAACCGCCAAATCTTTACGTTGATATTCATACAAAGGCATCACTAAACCAGCGGGTTGCAGTTCAACACCCCGGTGGCGTGCCAGCTCACCGTTGTAAACCTCGGCTGTGAAATCATCAACAAACCCAACATCTAAACCTTTTTGACGCCATTCACCCACCACGTCACGCAAAGGCCAATAATGGTCCCAAGCTTGTTGCGCCCGGCTGTCCCCACGAAGCTTAAACCGGCCCGTTTGAGCGTCAAACATCACGGTAACCTCGGCCGGGGTTAGTAACCGCTCCGGGTCAGAAACAACTTGTTTATCAACCAGTTCCGCTAAACCACTAGCAGCCGAAACAGGATAACTAAACCCGCCGGAACGGTTTTGCCACACCGCCCCAGGCACACTGTTGAGACGGTTAAATAGCTTGTCGTCCCGCACCCCTAAAAGCACTTTGAACGGGCGTTTATTGGTACCTGACTGTAAAACAGCCGCCGCTAAAACCGGTATCTGTTCATCAGCCAACACCAACGTGTCCGGTGAAACATCTAACAACCCGTCATAAAACCAGGCCCGCAGCTGTTCCACAGCATCGGTTGATACCCGCACCAACCACGACTTAGTTTTAGGTTCCCAAATAGAATAAGGCAACCGTTTCACACGGTCTACCAAAACAGGGTCATAGGAAAACACCAACCGAAAAAAATTGTGTTCTCTACTTAGCAGCACAGGCCGGCTAGCAACTACAACACTTGACACGACAAACAAAGTCTCCACTTAAAGGTCTTTACACCAGCTATAGTGTCATTTCCCCCTGAAACAACACAGACTTTCATTTACCGTAACACCCAAAAACATTCCGCCCTACACCAAGCAACAAATCACATCTCCACCAGATACCTCTCTGGGGACATGGTGGTGGCAGTGTCACAGATGTGTGACCACACCAAAAAAGCTGTGAGGTCAAAAAACCAAACATGGAACCGGACATCAAGCCCGAAACGGCCGCTACTTGGTGGAACCACCCAGACACAACCAAAACGGTGGTGTGGCGACACTAAAAACTGTGGACACTGACAGTATTTTAGGAACGGAAACCCTCTTTGGGGGGCTATGGTATCCCGCTGGGGCAGCCGCCTCGGTGTTAAGGGCCCGTGCTAGCCGTTTCGGTGCCCAACTCAGCCCCACAGCGTTACCACACCAAGTAGCGGCAGTGATCGGAGCTGACCTGTGGCTGTTCGCGTTCAACACCCCCAGTTTTGACCAACCTCAACGCTACGGACACGCCGGGGTAGCAGCGCTTTCAGCGGTACTGTCACGAGCTGCGGGTTATGTGTCACCCATCACCTACCACATTTCCCAAGAAAAGTCGGAAACGACAACCAACTTGTTAAACCGTTGCAGCGCCTACCTTCAGTACCTCGAAAATCTTGAACTACCCCCAAAAGTGTTATTATGGGCCGCTTCCGATCTGGCTGCTGGCGCGTTACACCCACAACTAGCCCGTGCCATCACCGCCGCGCAGCTCACAGTAACCGACCCGCTAGGCGAAAACGTGCCCGCCTCCGTGTAACAACCCCCCTAAAAAACACCAGACTACCTGTGGGATAGTTGATTGTTTATGTTGTTAAAGTTTGCACAATCCTACGCAACACACTTTCAAAACCGTAGGGCAACACAATGAAAAACGACACTATAAAACTTTTACGACAAACGCGACGTGCCCAGGCGATCGCTGCTGGTGAATATCATCAGTACCGGCGACCAACACAAAAGTTCCTGGACCGAAAAAAACAGGCATCAAAGCTGGCGTGCCGACAAACAATAACAGATCTCACCTAACACCAGCTAAAAACTATTCAGCAACAAACCGCTCCTAGCGCTAAACAAAACGGGTGTACCTAAAGAAAACCTACCGGACACCAACCGGTAGGTTTCTTTTTGGTTTGGATGCGATGCAACCAGGAATGTTTAGCCGGTACCTACGCTGATAGCGTCCCGGACTTTGTCGAGAAGATCAGTGATAGCCCCATCAAGGACCGTGTTTAGCAGCAGCATCAACCCAACTGCCATAGCGATAAGCAACACATATTCAATGAGAGTAGCGCCACGCTTAGGTAAGCTGAGCATACGGCTATAAACCGTGGCATATCTGGAAGGTAAGCGACGCATGAAAGTTAGCTCCTTGTTGAGACTGGTCGATTTGTAGTGTCGGCACATACCACGTTCAACGCTTCAACCAGAAAGCAACACTAAACACACAAAACGCTTTGCTACCGGTTTGTTTAGACCACCAAAAAACTTAAACCAGCCCGCCTATAAGGACAGTTCATGTCAACAAAAAACCGTGTGTTGGGTTGAGAAGTTACGCTGCGTGGGGTTGTTGATGGTTAGCTACAAGCTCGGCAAGTTCGGCACGTTGCGGGACATGTAACGGTAGTTGACGTGCCCCAAAAACTAGTTGTGTTGGTTCTAGCAACCCAACCAACCCTTCGTCGAAACATTCTAGGGACCGCTGATCGCTAAAAACGGTTTGGTTTTCACCGATTTTTCCGGTTACCACCTGATAGGTGTACGGGTTATACCAACCAATTTTAGCAGAAATGTGGGACCCGTCGAGACCTTGACGGGTAACGAACCCGTTACCAGCCAAAAAATCAGCGGCTTGTAAACCCCACTCGGAAGGTCGCCCACCTACTTTAGAGCTTTGCCCTAAAAGCTCACCGGCACCGCTATAGACCACAATATGGTCATCTAGAACCACAAACCGTGACGAGAGAAGATTAAACACACAAACATAAGACATGCTTTTAGGGTGCTTTAAAAACTTTGTGCTCCACACCCAAACTTTGTGTCCTACAACTTCTCGCAACTTGTTGTCATTGCCAGGGTTGCTGGGCTCTCCGAAAGGCTAGTTTAGTTGGGGCACAAAAACCTGGTTGGTGGTGGCGTTGTTAGCGCCAACAAAACGGTTTGTGGGCATTTCACGATAAATCGAAGGTGTGGGTTGGTTGGGTAGAATAGTAGGGACCAGTTCGCCGCTGTGACGCACCACCGGAGCTTCGCTACCTGTTCTCGCACCAACCGCTATATGTCGGATTTGTTGTTGTGGGACGGTCCCAACCGGGAGAAACACTGTAGATACCACATCGCGTGTTAAACACATCGCAAGTGTCGGAGAGCTATCTAAACGTTGCAACGACCAGCGAAGCTCACCCATAGCACCACTCACCCCAGGTAGATGGGACGGCCAGTAGCGTGCCACCCCAGATTTTAGCGATCTGGGCGTCCCCAACAACGAAAGGTCTTGTTGAACGGGGACAAACACTTCACAAACGTGACCTGAATGTGGGACAGTAACTACCAGGCTGGTGTCCCCTAAAACTATAAACCCTGCAACATCCACATATTTGTCGTCAAAAGTGATGACAGAACGTACTGTAGCGACGTAACCGTTAGGAAACGACAAGATATCACCTAGATAAACCCCAAAAGGTTGGGTTGAAGATACAGGGCAGCCCATACCAGGCACAATCAACGCTAAAACCCTAAAAGCTACCGGTGTCTAGACAGACCACTCAAAACAATATTTAAACACCAACAGTGACTGTTACTGGTCAGCTGGGTATCAAAGTCACCCGCAACACAAATTGTGGAAACCCTATAGTTGTTAGAGGTGCAACCATGTAGGGGAGTGAGGCGACACTTACCTGTATGGCAGTACCTTCCTACATACCGGACCCCTCAATGGTTGATGTGCCTTTAGCGGCCGCTGAACTTGAAGAAATGGTGAAGGTAAACGGGCGCCCACTTCTGAAAGACGAAACAAAACTTTCACACTTTTTACGGCGAGTGACAGCAACTTCGGAATCGTTACGCCGCCAAATAAGATCGTTACAAAAAGAACTTCAAGATACCAGCCAACAAAACATGCGGGCCGGGACACCAACTACGCTGATGCCAACCGACGCTTTTAGGTATCTTTCAGATGAACAAAAAGAAGCGGTGCTTGGGGTGTTAGCCCGAGAAAAACTAGCGGCACTAGAACAACAACGATCCCAAACCGCTCAAACAGAACGGGTTTTAAGAGCGGCACATCAACACCTCAAATATGCTGTCACCCAGCTTTTTACAGACCCTGATATCGATGAGTTAACAAAAGCCAAACTGAAACAGCTCCTAGCAGCACCACCACCAGCAACCTCGGATATCAAAACCGTTTCCTAAGAAAGAAAACCACGGGTGACGCTCTACACCTATGACCCCACCAAACCTGTTTTTAATGTGGCGGACTCTAAACTCAACCGCTGTTTCGTGAGGGACGCCTACCAGTATGCGTCCCTCAACGAATATGTGCAGGCCTGCGGGTTACCTCTAAACAAAGTGTTGGCGTTGATCGGGCCTTATTTAGATAACGGGGTGTTAGCGTTAGAAGAAGCCCGTAACGAACTGTTCATCTATACAGCCCCTGCTGGTCGCCCTATCCCTGATGAGTTAGGAGACGTGGCACCAAACCTGTGGGAAACGTTTCGGTCCCAAGTTGATATACAAACAGCGCACACGTTTTGGCAAACCACCCGTTCTCTTGAACGTGCCGGCTGGAAAATAGAAGCTAACCCTGCCCTAGTGATGCAAGGTATTAACCATTTACGCCAACTCCCACTAATTGGTTTTCATACCACGGACACAACCATCCCCATCTTGGCGTTCCCCAACCCGAAAGACCTTGGCGCTTCAGATGGGCTCCTCTCAGAATATGTGCGAGCCGGTGCTGCTGCGGTAGCGGTACTTGTCCCCCCAAACCAGCTCGAAGAGATGGTTACTTTTACACGTAAATGGTTCGCTACCCACACAGCGAGCCAACCTAGGTTACAAGTAGTTCTTTGTGAAGCGCCCCGGTATGCGCCCTTGTTGCTACAAGCTTCCGATTTAGCAGTAGCTCCTCTAACAGTTACGGACACCCAAAACAACCCCTCATCAAAACGAACGTTGTTCAAACCAGGTGCCCTACGGAAACGGGACATGTTAAACAGCTAAACAACCAGGTATCAAAAACAAACCAAACATTTAACACACTGTGAGGTTACCTACATAAACATGATGGGTTGTTAAAATTAAACAAAACGTTCCCTACAGCACAGATAGCTTGTAGGGAACGTTTTAAAGTTTGTAATGTTAACTTGGTGGTGGTGTTATGCGGCCACTAGTTGGCGTTTTCCTAACGTCGTATACAAAGGTTCTTGATTTTCGTCAAGTGTGTATAACACGTCGTTGTTGTCGAGACTAGTACGTACATCAACATCAGCTTTTGGCGATACTGACGGCAAATAGTGACGTTCAGCTTTTTCCAGTTCAGCTTTCACCATCCTAGCCACTTCCAAAGCTTTATCGACAGGTGCGATAAGTGTTACCGAGTCATGGACTGTCATCACAGGGTTACACCCTGGCGGTAACTGACGATAAATCTCGGCGAAAGCTTTCGACATGATATCAGCTACCACACCTTGGATAGGTTGGTTACGGAACGCGTTTGTTAACGCACGGATCTGATCCGCTAACGCTTTATCTAGGTTACGACCCATAAAAACAGGTCCGAAGGTGTCAAACCCTTCTTGAACTAAACCCAGTTTGTGGCGAGCGTTCTTATTTTCGAACGCTTTCACAGCGTTTTGCCGTAACCGGTTCCGGTCAGGTTTTTTACCACTTTCTACTAAACCTGGCACAACAATGTGGTGTTTAGCGAGATACTGGTCACGGAAATCGATCCCTACCTGGTTTTTGGTGGTGAAAAGGTTCAAAATAAAAGATGTGATAACACCCGAAAATTTTGAACCGTTCATCGGTACCTGAAACAAACGGCGCCGCCCAGAAGGCGAACGTGACTCAAACGAAAAAGGTGTTCCGTCGTCGCACAACACAACCGCACCGTCATAGGACCACGCCCAATCAAGCGACGCGGCTAACTCCAGATAACGTTTCTCTACCAGGTGTTGTTCCGCTTCGGTGATAGCTTGATCAGAAACTGTAGCAGCCTGGGGGTCTAACCCTTGTTGTGTTGCGACAGTTTCAACCAAATACTTTTTGAACGTTTGCGGACTGCGACCGTTTTGTACTTGGTTCAAAACCATATAATAGGGGTACAAAGCGTAAGCTAACGTTAACCCGTCAGGTACCGCACCAGTTGTGTTTCGGATTTGGGACCTTGTCGCGCCGCTCTCAGTTCGTAAAAGCAGTAGCGACATTGACATAGCCCAATCTATACGGCCCTTAGCCGGGTTGTTAGCTATCTCAGCTACAAACGTGTCACGCCCACGAAGATAAGATTCTATCTTCGGGTTCGCTTCATAATAGTTTTGCAACCATTCAGTAGCTTCTTTGTCGCTAACCTCAACACCTTTGTTCCTTAAATCCTGGGCCATAGCCGGACCAGAGATACCATATGGGATACCAAAAGTAACCCCTTTAGCACCGGAACGTTTACGGTCGGCTTCTTGAGGGTTGTTAGCTCGCAGCTCTTCCATGACTTCTAACCCGAACATACGGTTCGCTGTGGAATCATGAAAATCTTCACCAGAATCGAACCTGGCAGCCATGTCAGTATCACCCGCAATATGAGCAATCCCACGAACCTCTGCTTGGGACAAGTCGGCATAAACAAACACCAACTCGGGGTTTGGGCACCGCAAATGTTTTTTCATAGCGGGATCTAAGTTTTGCATATTGAACTCGTCGCTAGAAAAACGCCCGGTGGTTACAATAGCTTGGTTATATCGCCCATACAGACGTGGCAACCTGGATGTTTGTTGATATGTGACACTGTTTCGTAGTTCTGCCAAGGTGGCAGGTACTGGCGAACCGTCTGCCCAACGCACATAGGGGGCCATGTTTTCCCCGTAGGTAGCGACACGTTTATGTGAAGTACGAAAAGCCAAAATTGTTTCAGCTAACGTACCACCAATTTCTGTTAAAGCTGTACGCCCAATCGTGTCGGAAGCGCTTAGGTTCCGCCCACCGGTGTATCGTGCAACAGCGTCGGGGTCCCAACGGTTTAACGCTTCTTTAACTTGTTCTGCTGAGGTGACCTGCCAACCTGGCATAAGGTTCTCGTCAGGGAACAGCGACGTTTGTTGCGGACCACCGTCAGTTAGTTCAGCTAGTTTAGCGTACAACCGGGTAATGTTTTGGTAGTCAGGTTCTAACGTCTCAAGGTAACCTTCCCAATCGAAAGGCACCCCGTGTGTCATCATAGCGTTCAACATTGGGCGGGCGCCTTGTTCTAACGCCACAGCTTCGCTAAGACCTTCATTTTCTACCCGCTGTTTCAAAACGTCACAAACCCGTAAAGTGATAAGTGAGTCTTCCGCAGCGTAACGAACCTGTTCAAAAGACAGATCGTCGTCCAAGTTGTATGACAGCTGGGTAGTGCCTTTACCACCAAGAGTTATACCAAACTCCCGGTGCGCAACAGTTGCTAAACCACGGTGAAACCGGTGGCCTACAGCACCCAAAGCTAAAAGGGAATCGGCTAGCATCCCGTCATACCAAACAAGATCGCCGATACCGATACCAGCTAGGGCCCGTTCATCAAAGTTAGCGTTCCAAGCATCAACCGCTAAGCCCGCTAGCAAAGGTTTCAAAATCGCAGGATCGATGTCCCGCATATCAAAAACCCAGCCAACCTCACTACCGTCACGTTGACGGACACCTAATGAAATAACCCGTACTTTACCTGGGATACCGTCTAGTTCGAGCTCTGGACGGTAACAAGTTTCAGTGTCTAACGCTACTGCTTCCGCCCCGGCCAAAGATTCAACAAAACCTTCAACACTTCCCAACAAAACATTATCAGGACAACTGTTCCCAACAAAAAACACAGGAACAGCGCTAAGGTCTGTCTCGCCTAGTTTTCCCATACATAAAACTCCTTGTTTGTTTTCTAGTTTCTAAACCCACGATTAACGCTGGGAACAGGGAACCAAACAACAACCGTGCTCCAAGGAGCTAGACACGCAAACACCACCCCACCAGAACCAACCAGACCGAAACCAACCTACAGGTAACAAACACCACAATCGTGTGTTAGCTCACCGAATGATGACACGGTAACAACATGGATGTTAACTTGCCTGATAAAACTGTTATCCCTGTTTCAGGTGTGTCGTTCAAACAGCACGAATTACGCCTCATAGTAGAAGGTGAGCAAGTCACATTAGAAAGAGACCCAAAAAACCCTTACGACACTAACGCAATAAAAGTGTTAGCCCACAACAACACCCACATAGGTTGGATACCTAAAAACCTAAACACACGTTTTCATGGTGAAGGTCCTTGGCATGCCACCGTAGTGGAGGTGTTACGTGGCCAAACATGGGGGTTACGTCTCCAACTACAACTACAAAACCAACACATCCTAACCAAACGTGTTCAACAAACACCAACACCACCAAAAACACAACTCATCGCGTTGGCCCCATCAGGACGTCACCTAGGTACCGTGTTAAAACAAAAACCCGACACTGTTACCATCATCACACCACAAGGCGCTTCGATGATCTACCCCACAAAAAGAGTGACCCTAAAACAGGTTAAAACCGAATGAGTGTGTACCTACTGGTCGGTGGTGACTACAACGGCATCACCGAACGAACCGAACAACTCTTCGAAGAACAGTCACCCCACCGGTTCGACCTTCACGACCCAGGGTTTGAAACCAACCAACTTCTCGACGTTTTAACAACCCGTCCCCTTTTTGGGCAAACTCCTCCGGTTCTGATCCGAAACGCTGAAACACTCCCTAAAGAAGTGTTACACGCCTTAAACCAAGTTCCAAACACCGCCGTTGTTGTTATGGTCGCCAGCAGAAAACCTGCGGGCATACCAAAAAACAACGATTTTGTGGTTGAAACCTACCCGAAACTTAAAGGACGTGACCTACCGCAACGGGTAACTCAAATAGCCGGCACCTACGGTGTGACCTTAACAGCACAAACCCGGAACGTTTTTGTTAACCGGTCGGGACATAACCTGGACCGGATCAGATCGGTATGTCACCAGTTACAACTAGCAAACATCACCAAACCTACCGCCCCCCAAATAAACATCCTGTTAGGAACCACCTACCCAGAAGGTGTGCCCTGGGAAATAACAGACCATGTTTTAGGCAGCAACCTCAAAAAAGCGGTCGAAGCAGCCACAAACCAAAACCCGTTTGCGGTATGTGGCTACCTGCATTCCTGGTACAAAACAGCGTTGATCGTTCAAGAAAACCCGGACACCACCGACCTGGCACCCTTTGTTAAACAACGTTCAAGAAACGTTTCAAAAAAATATGCCACACCACAAATCTACCGTTGTTTGCAACAAGTTGTTGACACGGAACTCCAGCTGCGCCAACATCCACAAAACGACCATCCCCATCTAATAACACAACTTTTAGCCAACCTGATCTTGATCCAACACAACTAACCCAAACAATCCCCACACCACACAAAACACCACACAACAGCTCTAGCGGGGAACCAACAACAAAAAGGAAAGATCATGCTGGGTGAGGGAATCTAACAAAAATGTGGCTTCTAAACCCTATAAGGCAACACTAGTAGTATCAGCACCCAAAAAACCCTAAAAGGTGTCCCACACAACGCCAAGAGTAGTGGCCTAGAAAACCGGGTTGGTGGTTTAGTAAAACCCTAGGGTCAGCTTAAACGGAACGTTCGGTAGGGTTGAGCTAGGGCAGGCAACCCCGAGCATAAAAGGTGCCTATCGGAACCGGCTAGCTGGCGTGGACAGAAAACGCCGTAACTGTCGACCCACATGAGTTTACCGATTGGGCTGACCCGCCAAAACGACCCTACCTTCCCAAACGTGGCCTGGGATTTAGCTTCGGTTCTAGCGATCGTAAAAAAAGCTGAAACGCTAACAGCGCTCACCCATCAAATATCACCCCAGTTGGCTATCACAGAACTGTGTGAAGTTTTAACACGGAAAACAACAGGTTATAAACCACCAGAGGTCCCTTTAGGGACCTTGATGGTAACCACCTTAGCTAAACACACACAAAACTGGTTAACAACCCAAGCGGAACTCCACAACACCCCAACATCCCAACAACACAACGAAACCATTGTTCGTCTCCTAGCACAAGAATGGGATGAAACACCTAAAGAAACTTCCCTACCAAAAGTAGTAGAAGAAGCCACAAAAATAGGGTTAGACGCCGAAAAGTTAGCGTGGTGTATTATTGGGTATGAAGCACAGCACCATATCAAACTGATCTGGCATGAAATCCACAAGCTTCTGCGACGCTACTCGGAACGCTCCGCTGAAGACATGTTTGGTTACGGTTGGGTAGGGTTACGTGCTGCTTACCGGTTGTATGAACCAGCCCGAGGCTACAAGTTTTCGACGTACGCCTGCCAAAAAATTTCGGGTGCTATACGAGATGGGGTACGTGCCGAAGGTCCAATCCCGAAACGTTTAACAACATTTGTACGCAAAGCAGCAAAAGTTGAAGAAGATTTAGCGGCCGAGCTGTCACGCACACCAACCCTGTCAGAACTTGCCCAACAACTTCCTGAACATGTCGAACAGCTAAAACTGTTGCCCCGTTTAGCACCAGCGGCGTCTATCGACGAAATGTTAGCGGACTGCTACGACCAAGGTGGCGACCTTCCTTTTTTAACGTCTCACGAAGACCCCGCTATTGATGCTATCAAAATTTTGAGAGACGAGTCTGTACATGCTGCTTTAGCTAACCTCGCTCCCGATGAGGCAATAGCTGCCCGGATGCTTCTCCTAGAAGGACGAACCTTGACCGAAGCTAGGACAGCTATTGGGGTGTCTAACCAACGGTTACATGAACTTAGAGACTCAGCAACAGCACAACTCCGAGAAGCGTTATCTGGCTGGTCCCAGCTAACAACAGCCTAAACTAGCGCTCCGTACCAACTCATCTAACCAGTGGTTCTACGGGTAGCTATTCACCGGTTAAAACAACCTGCACAGAACCCAAACCCTCAGATACCACAGTCAAGGTTGTTTCTTTAGATAACGATGTCGGAGCATACAAATATAGGGTAGCGAAACCGTCCCGGTTGGTTGTCATTAATGGTGACACTTTGATGTTAGGATCCCCAGAAGCAATATAGGCTGTCACAGAAACCCCACCAACACCTTCACCCACAATGTTGAGGTCTAGATTCTCTGGGGAAACAACCTGAAGTGGTATAGCGTTAAGGACCATTGGTTGCATAGTTTTTTCAGCCACCGCAACAATACGGTCAGCTACTAGTTCCACATCTATGTGTAGCCACGTATCAGGTTCAGAATGTGTGGGATTCGAACCGCAAGTTTCGCTAGAAACATCCACCCCGAAAAATATGGGGATCGCATGAGACCCGCCTACACTATAGCGATCTGCGACCACATCTAAAACCAGGACACCATCACCGTCAGAAACTGGGGTTTGGGTCGAAAATGACAGACCTCCAGTTGGGATACACAAATAAATAGGGCTATTAGCAACCGGACTGTCAGAACCGTCAAACACAACCATCTTCACTTCTACGCTGCTGTTTTGTGGTACTGCTACCTGGTTGCCATGAACTTGTTGTGCTGCTCCGATAACCTCTAGCGATTCACGGTGGTGTTCGGCCCCTGACACAAAAACCATTTCGTAGAAACCTGGCGCAGTGTTGGGGCCGACCTGCAACTCAAAGGTACAGGTATCATCCAAACTGGTTACCTCAATAACACAACCCCCGCCAACGGCTTGGAAACCTCCGACAGGGTTACCAGCCATATCAAAAAACTGGGGAGCAAACGACCGGCTAACAACAACCGGGGGTGACGGCTCAGCTTCTGGTTCTGGTTCGTGGTCCGGGGCGGGTTGTTCAGGTTCTAACCAGTGAGGCAGCGGCGCTGAAACGGTAACGTCGGCGGTGGAACTTTGGAGAAGTACCTCTTTGGAAACGTCGATATCGAAACCGGATGTTTCCCCCAAGAACTCTCCGATAGGTTCTAGTTGTATCTCAATGTTGGCAACCCTGTCCGCTACCATAGTCACACTTAAGAGCTCTGTAGTGTAACCCTCACTAAAAGCCCAGGTGTTGTTCGGGTTTCCGATAGCGCCAGGGGCTAATGTGACACCACAAGACATCAACATTTGGCAGGAACCCTCTGGAGCGTACAACACCACCCGCCCAGAGTTCGGATCAACCACACCCATATCTACTATCGGGTCCGGGTTGTTAGCATCAACCAACAAAACAGGGGTATCAAACCCGGCAGGGTTACCAGCTACTGTTACCACCAGTGGGACATGACCCGGTTTCCAAAACGGTGAAGGCGCGTTAACAACCCGTTCTCGGGTGAAAGGTTTGCCGTTAGATAACACTCCTGAAACCGAAACGTTAACCAAATCGGACACTGCTACACGGTTCCAGCCAGAGACCCCTCCGACAGTGGCAGGGGTGATATCCCAAACACCCACAACAGAAATGTTGTCACGTTCAACACAACTATGGGGCCTGTTGTTATCTAGCACAAAAGTTTCACAAGGTTGGGGCCCCACAAAATCGGGTGAAACAAGCTCGCTATAAGACTGGTGTTCAACGTCATCTAACCAGGATTCAAAAACCTGGTTGTAAGTCGCCCATTCAGAAAGCGTCACACGGTCACGCACAGTTTGTAACACTACCGTGGTTGTAGCAGCGGCACCTAAGAGCAACAAAGCTGTAGCTGCTACCACACCTATCAAACCCATCCCTCGGGACCGTCTATAAAGCTGTTGCGTGCCGCCCCAAACCTTAAAGTAACGATTGAAAGTGTGAGACATTACAAGAAACCGATCTGGGGTAAACAAAAGCATTATCGAGGTGTAGCGCTACTACTTACTGTGTTAGCGCTGGTTGCTGCAGCCAGTATCGTAACCGCTGTCGCATACAACTTGAGTTTGAAAACAGTAACAGTAGGTCACAAAACCGCTTTGACTGCTGCCACAGACCAAACACAACAGCTGCTAAACACCACCACCAGAATGTTACAAACAGATTTGTTGTTAGCAACCCAAACAGTGTTGCCAACAGAAGCACCCAGGCTATGTGACACCGACCCGCCAACAGAAATCACACCAGGAGAACCGTGGGATGTTGATAGTTGCGGGATGCACTGGACCTACAACCCAAACAACACCCCAGAAACTCCCTATACCCATATAACATACCCAACCCCCAACCAACCCTACTTACACCTTGTGGCGTTCCACCCCGGTTTTCCAGAGTTAGCAACCCAAGAAAAGTTTCTAAGCCTACAAACCGCTTTACCGTGGATATACACCACAACGGGACCGTTCAGTTTCGAAACTGACACCAAAGCGGTACAAACACAACTAGACGGCAATATTTATGCTGGCGGACCCATAACTTGGGTTGAACCATCAAGTATCACTCATCTTGGGGGGATGCTCGCCTCTGAAACAGTCATAGGCGGGAACCCGCCACAAATCCCCGGTTACCGCTACGCCACCCCGGAAACACAAAACAACCCGGACACATTAAAGCTACGTAACTATCAACAAAACCCGATCACACTCGCCACCATGGCAAAAAATGTTACACAAACCAAAACTGTGGCCTGTAGCGGCCCTGAAATCCCCAAAAATGTGGTCGATGAACACAACCCGGCTTTTAATACAACCACCAAAGTTTGTTTAACAGACGGCGAAACATTAACAACAATTGATAACACCCAAATAGTTTTACCGTCATCACAAACAGCCCCTGTGTTCATGATCCAACCCGAGGGTCAAAACAACCTGGAACTGTTCATCCCTACCGCACCCTATGACTGGGACCCAACCCAAACCTGTGACGACCCGTGTGACGAACCAACCCGCATAGCGAACCTTGACTACGGAACACACCCAACCCACACCGACTTTTGGTTATCGGTAGGGGTTTTTAACCTCCCCTCCACCGGAACCGTGTTTTCTGACAGAACCCTGCTAATAGCGCCCTGTCTCACAAACAACGACCCCCAAAACAACCCTGCATGCACAAACCCACCAGAACCAGAAGTTACCAACCCAACATTTACAGGCTCGCTAACATTCCTTGCGGGAACTCCAACACAACCTGCCAACATTTGGATAGGCGGCCCGATTGTCACTGGGCCTGAAAACCAGTTGGGTATCGTCGCTACCGACACCGTTGTTATACCAACCTGGGCAGCCCAAAACACCGATCTAGAAATAATGGCACACCTAAGCGGACTAGCGCTCAGCGAAACCCCACCGTTTATGGTCACCCCACAAAATCTAGGTGACCCTGACAACAACCCTAACTGGATACAACACCTTCAAATCACAGGTTCGTTGAATGGGCACAACCTAACGCTCGCCGCAACCGAAATCCAAAACGTTGCAATCGTCCCATATCCACAAACCAACAAAGCGACAACACCGTTTTTTGGTCTAGGTGACACCCTATGGCAACCCGCCCACCTGTAACAAAACACCGGTGATGTCAAAGTACCGACTCTGACAGAACAAACAAACACAGAAAGATCTGCACAAATGTCAAACATGTTTTTTGATTTGGGTTTACTTTCCCAAACCGAAACGTTCATCCCCCAAATAGTAACAGTCAAACTAGAAACTGTAACCCCAGATGTGGCGTTAGGTAAAACACTACCGATTGATGGGTCTGACCCACAACAAGTACTTCTCCCGGTAACAGAATTTCCCGCTAACCAACAATGGGTCCCAAACCAACAGTTCCAAGCGTTACAGTTAGGACCCTCACCCAGGGCTGTAGTTAGTGTTGTACGCCCAGATTTTGTTGCAGCAGTGTTTGAATCTATAAGCCCAGAAGTACGAAACGGTACCGTCCGTATCATGGGAATCTCCAGAGCAGCCGGTCTTAGAACAAAAGTTGCGGTTGCATCCACAGAACCAGGACTAGACGCAATAGCGGCCTGTATAGGCAGACGTGCTTCCCGTGTCCGTTACGCCGCTAGCATTCTAGACCCATCTGGCAAAGAAAAAGTAGATATTGTTGCATGGCATCCCGACCCTGACACCTACCTAGCGAACGCTTTCGCCCCAGCAACGGTCACAAAAGCACATCTTGATGAAGAAACCCAAACAGCAACTGTTTATGTCCCAGCCCACCAAATGCCAGCAGCGATCGGCGGCCATGGACTAAACACACAACTAGCAGGCCAACTCGTAGGTATGGCGGTCACCGTTGAACCTGAAACCTAAGTTCGGAAGCTAGTAGCGTACCTTCTTCGTCGGGTCACAGTTAATTTGATGGTTTATCGTCGGGGAACGTTTATTTTTGAGGTCGCTGTGGCGCTGTTCATCGCTGGGATCTCAATGACCTTAGTTGTAGCCCACACCAACAACTCACCCTCCCGTGCCTATAAACATATAGCCCAATCACAAATAGATGCTGTTTTGGACTCTGCTTTGATGATTGTAGAAAACACCAACAACCCGATGGTAACGCTCGAACAGCTTACCCCATACATTAAAGACATAGAACTTGTTGAGCCGGACACAACCCCCAGCTCCGGGCAGGTTTCTGTAGCAACCCACAACTGGGGAATAGTTGCTGCTGCTATGACACCCGAGGGTGTATGTGTAGCTACAAAACAGCAATATGTTAGCCAACCAGACAACAACCCGGAAACGGTGGGGAACCTGTTTGTAAACATAACCGCACCTAATGCTACCGACTGTGCTGCTACCACCATAGAAAAACTCAGCCCACCAGTCCCGCTACAATCACCGCTTGGTGAAAGCTGGCAAACACCTTGGGTTTTTAAAAGCTGTGCCGATGCTGGCGGTAACCCACCCACCCAAAATGTTTGTGTCTAGCACCTTTAGAGGTTTGCACAGTGTCAGTAGAAGTTGAAAGAGCGGTAGCTACCTTAACGTTAGACTACAACCTGTTAACACCTGAAAAAGCGGTCAGGTTAATAGCTGAAGCCAGAAAATCTAGCCGGTCTCTAGTAAGTTTTGTGTTAGCTGAAGTGGCCGAAGCAGACATCCTGAAAACGATCGCTAAAGAGTTCGGTTGGGAATATATAGACCTCCACGGCCCAACACAACAAGTTCGTTTCGATGAGGGGCTTTTACAAAACCTTGACGTCGCAACGCTAACAAAACTAGCTGCCCTACCGTTACGGGCCAGCAACGGCAACATTGTTGTGGCGATGGCTAACCCTACAGATATGAACGCCCAATCATATCTAGATTCCTATTTTCCACAGGGATACACCCCTGCGCTAGCCGCTAAAGCCCAAGTCCAGTCCCGCCTACTGTATGTTTCCAACGATTTTGAAACAGACCCTAGCGCTGACAACGCTGTACCAGCTTGGATAGATTACCTGTTACAACGAGCTGTAGCAGACCGTGCAAGTGACATACTTTTCGGGTTTCTACACGACGGTAGTTTGCTAGTCCGGTTCAACATTGACGGGACGTTACATCAACTACCAGTCCCTTTACCTGAAAACAAAAGAAACGAAGTTATACCAGCGCTTCTAGCGCGTTGTTCGTCCATGGACCAAACCAACGTTTTAGAACCCCAAGACGGTACTTTTAGTTACACTGTAGCAGGACGTCAAATAGATGCGCGGGTAGGGCTCATTCCACAAATGAACGGTCCCGGTGTGGCAGTACGAATCCTGGACTCAGCAACTCTACGAACCCGTCCAGAAGACATGGGCTTTTCACCGCAACATCTAGAAATAATGCGGAAAAGTGTGCAAGAACCACAAGGTTGTGTAGTTGTAGTCGGGCCGACCGGTTCAGGAAAAACAACCACGCTATACACACTGCTACGAGAAGTAGATGCTTTAGCACGCAACGTGTTAACTGTTGAAGACCCTGTTGAATACCGACTTCCTTATGTTGGTCAAACCCAAATCCGAACCGATATCGGTGACCGTTCCTTAACATGGCCACGTGCGTTGCGAGCCCTACTAAGACAAGCCCCGAACGTGATTTTAGTGGGTGAGATTCGCGACGCTGAAACCGCACAAATAGCAATGGAAGCCTCAATCACAGGACACCTAGTGCTCACAACACTCCACGCACGTTCAGCACCTGGAGCTTATCTGAGGCTAAGCGAAATGGGTGTCCAACCCTATATGACTTCTGAAGCTATAACCCTGCTAATCAACCAGCGGCTAGTCGGCAAAGTCCATGATTGTGCGACGTCTAGACCACCAACAATAGAAGAAAAACACGCTTTAGAAACAATGGGGCTGCCCATATATCCCGAAGTGGCTCAACCTAACGGGTGCCCTGGGTGCAACGGCCGGGGCTATCTTGGGCGTTTAGCAGTATCAGAACTTTTAGTTCCCGACGACGCTGTACGCACCGCGGTAAACACACGCGCAGAGCGACGCGAACTCCACCAAGCAGCCTACAACGCAGGCTGGCGTCCCATTGTTTCTGACGCTGGGCGTCTAATCGAAGAAAAACGTACAACTGTGTCCCAAGTAGCTGCCATAATCCTCTCCGAGTTTGGGGACCTCTCCTTTGAAACTACAGAACTATGAGCAACACGTCCCTAGAATACTCGTATCGTGGAATCACCAACGAAGGTAAAGAAAAAAAAGGTGTTGTTAGAGCAGCTAACAAATCTTTAGCTATTACAACGCTTTCCGCTGAAGGTGTCTTCGTTTTAGATTTAACAGAAAACAAAAACACGTTACTCTCTAGAGACCTGTCAACCATCTTTGAACGGCCTCTCAAAGTAAAACCCGAAGTATTAGTCGCTTTTACACGACAACTGTCCCTCATGTTAAAAGCCGGTGTCGCAGTGTCAGACGCTGTACGCGCTTTAGGTGACAACTCGGACGACCCTCGTGTAAAACACATGTGTAACGACTTGGCGGACAAAGTAACCGCAGGTGTCCCGCTATATAAAGCAATGGAAGAATACCCTGGTGTGTTCGACCCTGTTTTTCGGGCGTATCTAGAAGCCGGTGACGCTATGGGAGACCAAGCCGCGACCACCGCAAAATTAGCTCGCACCCTAGGCAAACAACACCAAATGCGGCTAAAAGTACGGTCCGTTACCGCCTACCCAAAAATTTTGGCGGTAATCACTATAGGTCTAGTAGGTGCCATCTTAACCCTGATTGTGCCCCGGTTTGCTGAACTTTATGAAGGGTTAGGGCAACCACTCCCAGGACCCACACGAATCTTAACAACAATCTCATCTTACCTGCTACCAATCCGGCTCAAATTCCAGTTTGCGTTCCCAATGATCTGGAAACGATCTGGGGACCCGCTGTGGCTTTCCCCATTAAATATCATGTCACCATTTTTTTGGGGGTTAGGGTTCTGGGCGGCTTACAAAACCTGGCGTCAAAAACGGATAGACGATGTAGATTTGGGTGCCAAACTTGAAAGCTACCGTTTCAGAATGCCGCTGCTAGGAAAAATGTGGCGTTACAACACGTTATACAGATGGTCAGCAACGGTAGCAGGAGCGTTAGAAGCCGGTTTGAACATTCATGTGGCGCTAGCGTTAGGGGACCGCACAGCAGGGTCTTGGACTATCACAAAAGCGACAAGAGAAATGATCGCAGCGTTACAATCAGGCCGGGTAGTGTCCTCAGTGCTTGCGGACTACGACCATCTAATAGAACCACAGTTTAGAGCGATGCTCACAGCTGGTGACGAGGTAGGCGAATCTTCAGTTATGTACAACTTTGTTGCCTCGTCTTTAGAAGAAGAAATCGACGCTTTGGTAGCAGGACTGGGAGCTAAACTAGAAGTAGCGTTAATGCTTCTAATGGGAATCGTGATCGGCGCTATCGTGATCGTGTTGTACCTACCAATCCTTAACTTGGCTACCGCGGCTGGAGAGTCATACGGGCTGTGACCAAACAACACCCCCCACCAACAGCGGTGGGGGCCAGTTGTCTTAGGAAACCCGCGGTTAAACACGCGGCCCAGCAACACTGCCGAAACGTTAAAAACTTTAGCTGTAACAAAACCGGTGTTGATCAGAGCGTTTCGGTATCCAAACCTGCGCTTGGGGGTAGAGCTGGTTGCTAGCATCACAGTTCCAGACACCGTAAAAACACATGGTTTTAAACCCTAGACCTTCGATCACCCCCCAAAGTTTGATAGCAGCGTTAATCAACCAAAACGTGCTATCTAGTGAAGATCTTATCTCCCTGCTTGGACCTGAACGACACGACCCGCCTATAGCGCTACTGGAACGTTCCATAGTAAAAAACGGGATTTTATCGGACCGCGAACTACTAGAGCTGAAAGGGCGATGCGCTCAACAACCCACAACAACACCCGAAACAGTTGGGATACCAGTACTACCCGCACCGCTAGCCAGACAGCTAGGTTCAGTTGCTGTAGCTGGCAGCGCTCCACGTGTTGCTATGATCGAAGACCTGCCTAACTATGTGGAACGCATACAAGCAGAACTAGGATCCGACACCGGTTTCGAAGTTGTTTTAACTACCGCGACCCAGTTTGTTACGCTACTTAACCAAGCCTACGGAGACGGCGCGAAAGAAGAACACCGCCCCGAAACCGGCAACATTTTAGAACTTTTAGACCAAGCTATAGGGCTCGAAGCGTCTGACATCCATCTCTCGGTTGGTTACCCACCGGTGCTACGCATCAACAGCGCCTTAACAGAACTACATTATCGACCTTTAACAAACAACTGGTTACGTCAAGAAATCGTAAGGCTCCTAGGAGAGGATGTCCTACCCCAAATTTTTGCGACCCATAACCTAGACGCTGCTTACTCGTACGGGCCGGTACGGTTCCGGATCAACATCGGTGGTGACAAAGCCGGTTTAACAATGGCGCTACGGCGACTCCCGTCCAGGCTCTTGTCATACGACGAGTTACGCCTACCACCATCAGCCCAAGCATTTGCTGAGCTGGAACGGGGACTTGTGTTAGTAACAGGTCCGACCGGTTCTGGTAAATCTACCACGCTAGCGTCAATGCTGGCCCACATCGCGGCTACACGTCCAGTACATATGATCACTTTGGAAGACCCTATCGAATATATCCTTCCAACCAAACGGGCAGTGATACATCAGCGAGAACTTGGGCAATCATTCACAGCGTTCGACCAAGGACTAGTCCAAGCATTACGACAAGACCCCGATGTTATCCTTGTTGGAGAAGCCCGTGACACAGCAACGATCCGAGCTGCGGTCACCGCAGCTGAAACCGGTGCTCTCGTATTTGCAACAGTACACACCTACGATGCTGTCTCCACTCTGGGACGGATCATTTCAACCTATCCCCAAGGAGAACAAGAACAGGCCCGTTCCCAACTTGCCTATATCCTCAAAGGGGTCATATCACAAACACTAGTCCCCGCAGTTACCGGCGGGCGGGTAGCAGCCTATGAGGTGCTAGTAGGCAACTCGGCTGTAGCTAACAACCTACGCCAACCAGACGGTCTTCTTTCATTACGCCAAGTTATTGACACCGCCCCCAAAGATGTGATGCAAACATTAGAACAAGACCTGGCTCGTTTAGTCCGTAACCGGACCGTAACCGAAGAAGAAGCCCGATTCCGGGCCCGCTATGTAGACGATTATGAACGGGCTTTACATTCCTTAGGTGGATAAAACCACAAGCGTGTATGTGCCGATACTACCAAACGTTACCTATCTGGCCAGACCTGGAGCTGTACGTGCCGCCCACACCACCTAACACCGAACAACCTGCACCTACCGCTAGTGAAGTGTTAGCACCGTTTCGGGCGATAAACGAAGCTGAACGTCGCAGAGTGTTCGGGGCGTTACTACGAGCTGTGGTAACCCCAGAAGGAAAACCTGATAAAAATGGCTAAATACACTATTGGGGTTGAGATCGGATCGACAGCGGTACGCGCCGCGAAAATATCAGGTTTAGATAAAGACACTTTCGCTATAATCGACCGGTTTTCAAATGTGGACCTGCCAGCAGGTGCAGTAACAGCGGGCGCTGTACGCCACCCTAAAGTGGTAGCAGTCGCCTTAAAAACGGCTTTAGCTGATGTTGGTACCCGAAACAGTAAAATAGTTTTAGGTATCACTCACCCCACTGCGGGACTTACCCGTGTCCCGATCCCAGCAGCTGTCAAAACCCCTGACCGGTTGAAAGCGCTAGCTACCCTAGGCACCCAAGTATCAGCATCTCTACCAATAAACACCACTGCTTTAGCGACCCAACAAATCACCAAAACCGAAAACGCTGAAGGAAACCCGGTTTCGCTTTTAGCAGTAGCAGGCATACGACAAGAAACTTTAGAACATACCCTAGGGATATGTTCAGCCGCTGATGTCAAACCAGTAGCGATAGACCTCTCCGCAGCGGGGCTGCTACGCAGCCTCGTACGAGACACCCCATCATCGTTAGCTACCACAGCCATAGTAGACATTGGCGCTACCCAAACCACGATCATCATACGACAAGGGTTACGTTTACGTTCTGTGAGAGGCCTCCAAGCCGGAGGGTTAAGCCTCACAGAAACGTTAGCAGCTGCTGCGAAACTATCGTTGGAAGAAGCTGAAACACGTAAAGAAGCGACCCAGCTAGTTTCACACACACAACCAGAAATGGTTTTAGGGCCCGATTATACAGGCACCGCGGATGAGGAAGCCTACGAACAGAAACTCAACCAAAAAACAGTTTCCGAACAAGCCCTAGCAGCAGCAGTAGATCATCTTGTAGACCAGATCGCTTTAGCGATCGAAACAGACGCCGAAGGAGAAGTGCGCCAAGTAGCTTTATGTGGCGGATCCTCGCTTTTGAGAGGTTTGAAAGAACGGTTACAACGCCGTCTAGGTGTCGAGGTACGTATCGGCAGACCCTGGGCACATTTAGCAAACAACAACTCCAACAAACCCCATATCCAAGACGGGATAGAAAACCCGAAAACCATGTTACTTCTAGCTACTGCCATCGGACTCGGACTGTGGGAACCACCAGAATGATCAAACCGTTAAAAACCGCCAAAACACGGGCTGCCCAAACAAACACGAACCCCCCAGAATCGTTAGCGATACCAGTAACAACATTCAATTTTATCGCTGATCGTGTAGCAAAACAAAAAGAAGCGAAACGCCAAACTGTTCTAGCGTCCCTAGTTGGGGTGGCAATAATTGTCGTGACTTTTGGTGCTAACATGCTGCTCGGCGGGCAAATTAATAACGTTAAGCAAAACACAACCCAGATCAAAGTATTAACAGAACGTGCTACGGTGGAAGCACAACAACGCTTCGGTGGGGCCCGGATCAATCTAAACACCCATCTTCCTGAACGGGTCGCAGAACTACGAGAAGCCGCCCAAGGAACTATAAAACCTGATGACCTGGTAGAACAAGTTTTTGTTGCGTTCCCAAACCAGGTAAAGGTCACAAAACTAACCGTTATGGTTGACCCAACAAATAGCGACAACTCAACATTACATTTAACAGCTGTAGCCCCCACACGACAAGATACAATCGCAGCGTTTGAAGCTATACAAGAAGCACACCTTTTTAAAGGTATCCCTCCTGTTGTGGAATACCATGGGAACCCACCTAATGTCGAAATCACTATCGAAGGTACTTTGGCCGCCGGTTTCACAGACATCTTAACAAAAGAGCTCGACAACGACTTCGGAGTTCTAGATGAATAAAACACGAAAATGGGACCGAAAAACCTGGTTAGTTATCGCTGTAACGGCAACCGCATTTATAGCGTTGATCGCAACCGTATTGTTACCCACAATAACCAAATACCAAACCGCTAAAAACGAACACAGTGACGCTGTTGCGGACAACGATGTAGCAATGCGAAACCTTGAAAACCTGGGGACAAACAGCGAAGAGTCCCCGTTGATGCAACAAGGCTTACTTGCTGATTCTAAAATCTGGTCCCCACAAACAGATCAAACCGATCAGGAAGCCGCAACACTATACAACCTTGATTTGATCAACATTATTGACACCGCAACACGAAACACAGGGCTGTCAGCTGATGATGTGCAGCTAGGCCGCCATGTACAAACCAGTATCGAAACCTTATGGGTGCGGTCGTTAACCCTTAACGCCGACGCTGGTGCTGATACAGCTACCCGGTTCATTGAACAGTTACAAAGCTTGGGACAGTTTGTGACAGTAACACAGTTCGAAATGTCATACAGCGACACACCGAAATTTACGTTAGTGGCACAACTTTGGTTCTCTACAAAACCAGGGATAAACCGCTCGGGTGACACCACAACTGGTGATGTTAGCGAACCGGAAAACAATAATTCCCAAATTATAGAGAACAGTGACCCTGAAAATGAACCGGTCGATGTGCTACCGAACGATGTGCCGATAGCCCCTGAGAACGTGTTACGACGTGGTACAGAAATGTTAGACAATCTTGACAATGGTGACAACCCTGAAAACCAGTTTTAGGTTACGTACCCAAAGTTTTAAACAGGGCTAGACCACCAAAAAACAACAACAGTGTCAAACTTTCACCAACCCAAAGACGGGCCGTAAAGTTTGACACTGTTTGTTTTAATAGCGCACTAGATGTGCTTTAGTACGAGTTGGGCGGATAGGTAAAATAGGGTCACCGGAACCCAACCAAACCCGCTGGTCGTACTCTATTTTAGAGTTAGGTTGCATAATTGCACGTTCAGCCCACCTATCGATATATTGGGCTTTACTACCGCCGTTTCGTTGCAAGTTGAACTCCATTGGAATAACCAGCATGTTTTGCCCGAACCGGGCTTTCAAAATTGTGAAAAACCCTCGGGAATCAGCCAAAGTAGGCCAACCAGCAGAATCAACTCCTGCTGGAGGGTTATTTTGGTGTTTAGGGCGATGTAAAGCAATCATCGTTGTGGCGTGCTGCAAAATTGTGGTAGCACCCCGAATATCGTCTTTCGATGCTAATGGAGCGTCCCCAGGTAAAGGTTCCCAAGACGGCTGATCTGCAGCGTCGGCCACAGCATAGTTACGCCAGTCATGCCGATCCGGTTCATATCCTACAGCGTTGCCTTTTATCAGCAGCTGTGCGGTAGCTACCACAGCGATGTTGAAGCCTTCTAAACCGTCAGGCCATGCTTCACCGGTGAACTCTTGGAAAGACATACCCCCATAGTTAGCAAGCGCTATAGGGTCACAGTTAGCAATCCCATACAGCAACAAGTTTGCTGTGATAATAGATGACTGGGTTTCGTTTTCCCCAGCTTCGCTAAGAGCCTGAAAGTAGTCTGTCACGAAACAGGGTGGCATAGTCATAGTTATCGGAAGACCGGTAGCTAGAGATAGCCGTTTAGCTCGTAGGACGGCCAGATAAAACATTTTTAACAGCTCTAGACGAGACGTTGTTTTTACGAACGCTATAGACTCTGCTAAATAGTTGTACCGTTTTCCAGGCCCTATACCCATAGAGTCAAAAATGTCTTGGGTGTCGTCCTCGTTGTGATGGTACAACAACTGGCCTTTGCTGCCTTGTGCGATCATATCTAAAGCCATAGCGACCACAATGGTGTTCATCGCTGAGGTTTTACCAGCACCAGAAGGCGCTACCAACAAACAAAGCTGTCCGCTACGCACAAACCCTTTCGGGTACTCTGGTCGGGTATGTAAAGCTTCGTCTAAAGTACGAAACCCTGAGCTGAACACAAACTGGGAAGACATATCCAGATCGTGTAATGATGCCACTGTAGGGTTTTCACCGGTAGCTGCCCCACCATCAATCGCTGAAGGTGGTGGGATATCTTGGTATAGTTCTGCTAAACGCTCAGGGTCAGTTCCCCCATCGATAGCGTCTATTAATGTTTGAGCGGCCGATTTGGACAGCGTTTTACGCGCCAAAAACATAGCTCCAGCCAAACTTGACTCTGGGTGCGGCGCAGGAGCCGTGTTTGTGATCCGCAACAAAATAGTTTCAACATCAGGTCGGATATGACCGGTGAATAAACCAAGCGAATCTAACCAAACTTCCCCATCCACCAGATCTGACAACGACGCTAAAACCACAGCGATAGTTTCTTGGCAGAGTTTAGCGTCCCCTTTATCTAAAACCTGGTACAACACGTCTGCGTTACGTAACGAAGATACAAGCCTTAACGCTGTTTCTGGGTCCGCTCCGGTGCGTGTAGCAGCCGACATAACACCCAGCCATGTAGCTAACACTTCTTTAGAAGCATCAACATGTGAGCTGTTGCGAGCAGCTCCTTTAGCGGGTTTCTTTTTCTGTTTCACCACTTTTCTATGTTCTGTGTGGCTGCCATCTGAAACAGTGGGGGACACCTCGAAAACGTTTGACGGTGGTTCGTCCTCATCGAAGTGGTTAGCAGCCATGTTGTCATACACACTAAGCCACTCATCGTCCATACAAACTCCTTTGTTAGGTAACCAAAAACAATGTTTTGGTGGCTAAAACGTTTGGTGCTGATGTAGGACTCACAAGTTGAAAACCTGGGGGCGGCTTCTAGAAGTAAACATGTTGCTATACAAAAAACAAACGAGGAGTGGCTATGCCAACCACCAGTTCTGATACAACGATCACTCCGCAGCTTGAAACGTTACTAGAACAGCTAAAAACGTGGATCGAAGACCCTAACGTGGTTGAAACGATCGTAGATCATATAGGGCCACTAGCTGATGTGTATGTCACCCCCTGGGAAGAGTTAAGCCCACTACAGAAAAAGATACGCAAAGCAGCTTCTGAAGCGGACCGGGCTGAACACCCGATACGGTCCATGGCCGACATCTACGAACTTTTGATTAACGCTACTAACACCTCAGGAGCCCGACTTCACTTAGGACCTGGTTGTACCATAATAGCGTTAGACAAAACGAGACGGCGTTACCTGATCCCCTCTGTTTCAGGGGAGGTGTTAGACCAAGTGTTAGCTGCCCCGTCAAAAAAGGCGGCTTCTATGATGCTTAAAAGCCCTGGGACAGTACGTTACCACTGGTCAACCGACCGTACAGGTTTAGTACCAGACCCACAGGATTTAACAAAAAATTTACCTTTGCCTGTAGGAGGCACCTACATTGTTGCGCACCGCAACCCGGTAGCTTTGTTAAATAAAACTAAATGGCAAGAAGCTATTGTGCAGTTAGGGAAACAACATCCGATATCAGATGTTGTGATCTGGGATCCTGACGATAACGCTACTTTGTGGTCGTTACGGGGCGGGTTCGGGTTAAGCGTTGGTAAAGATGTGGAGTTTCACCCGGACATCAAACCAGCAGCTGTAAAGATCAAAAAGTCTTTGTGGCCAGAAAACGTCTAAACAACTATTACCCCACCACCGGTTTCGTGTGGTGGGGTTTTGTGTTTAACCCCCAGACAAACAAACCTGTTGTGGGTCGGGCCAAACCTCCACCGCATAAACGTGTAGCTCAACTAGTCGCCGTGCTCTACGTTTCCGCCATTTAGCATGACTAGAAGTGATCTCTACCCGACGGAACAGTTCGTTAGGTAACGACCCTCCACCAAGTGCCAATACCCATTTTGCTGGTGAAGGCACCTCAAAGCTGGTTTTAACAAAAGATTTGTGGGGTTCTACAGTAACGTTTAACAACCCAAACCGGTAACCAAGCGTGTCCCAGCTAGGATCTGGCCCTAAAATTTCGGTGACGAGCTGCGCAACTACAGGAATATTGTTAAACCCTTGAACCTCCTCTAGAAGATCTACTTTGCCTTGGGTGTTGTCCTGTTGTTTCTTTTTCAACAAGGGACGGGACACTACAACGACTGCTTCTTTAGTGCCTGGTCGTGGCACGAAACCTGCCACATGTGTTGCGTAACAATCGAGACGGGCCACTTCGGTAGGGGAAAGCACCTGGGCAGCTTGGTCTAAGTCGATCTCGACACGGTTACCAACACGCACTCCACACGGACCTAACCGTTCCAAAGTTTCTGTGTCAAAAAGTATGGGAGGTACCCACCCTGGAATCAAAACACCCATACCACTATTGTGACACACCACTACAGCCCACCACACCTCTACCGTCTGTTATGGCACGGTTGGTATAACAACCTGTATCTTTGCAGAAGCTACTATGTGATGTTTTGCAGCTCCTCTCTAATGGTCGCCATGTTAAAGGGATCGGTAACCCTGCGCAGATTCACCCCGTTTTTGAAACTCAACAATGTAGGTAAAGTTTTAACACCAAAAATGTCAGCTAAACGAACCCCATCAGGGGTGTCAACATCGTAAAAACTAAGACGTTCAAAGACAGGTTCTTCTAATGGTTCGAACTGGTGGAGAAGATAAACAAAAGGCGCGCACCAACGAGCACCAAAAACAACTACACCATCGTGAAAACAGGTAGGTAACTCTAGATAGTTGTGCTGGCTTGGGCGTAGCTTGGAACGTTCCATTACCAGCACTGTCGGCGCAAAAAAAGATGCTCCCATCAACAAAAATGTTGAATGGGAGCATCCGTCAGGTTGTTACACCTTGGGCTAGCAAACCTAAAAAGGGTGTTACAGCACAGCCATGTCAGACAAGAGCAGCGCTGTAACGGTTTTCTAGTTCAGAAACCGGTTGCAGCTCACCGCTACTTTGTCTTTCATCTAACCAGTTACGGACCCATTTCGTAGCGATCACATCGTCTTCGTTATAGGTAAGGACACGTTCCTGGTTCTCTAAACGGACCTCAGGGTCAGGGTCTGAAACAGCAGACTGGTACCACACAACCGAGTTAGCACCTGAAGGGTCATCGTCGCGCCAGTGGAAACCTGTGAATTGTGCGATGTCTTTTAAAGACAGCCGTTCAGTTGGCCAAACAACTTCTTTAGCGACCACATCGTACAGATCGACCCATTCCGGGCCAGCTACAAAAGCGTCGACTTGTTCCAGGGTTGGCATCCCCACATAATCGGGGCTGCGGGTAACTACCTGGCGCATACAGCGATGCTCCGCAGCAGTGTAACAGTACGCACGGAACGTGTAGTTATATTTAGCGGCTAGAACACGTAAACTTTCGATGTAGTCCCAAAGATCCACAAAAGCCTGTGCTTCCCCAGAAATGTCGCCTTGTTCGAAAGTGTAAAACCCTCGATAACCGTGTTCGACAGTATCTGAGAGTTCGCCTCGTACTGTGAGATAAGTACCCCACAAATACACAATGCCGTTATCACCAGGATCGTTTTCCATATCCACATCTAGTTCGATATGGCCCCGGTGGAGAGACAACTCTTCAACGTTACGCGCTTTAAACGCTTTTTGTTCAAAAAAAACACGGGCCGTGTCAATATGTTTCAAAACACGTCCGTTGCCAGCATCCACAACACGTGCTGTGTTGGTATCTAAACGAGCAATATCTGAAGCAGTGTCAAACCCTGCCTGCTCAACCAGATCGGCCAACGTGTTGCGGTTACGACGCTCTTCAAAAAGCATCGAAGGTGTCGCTTCGGGATGCATCGTGCCAGCCTCATTTATCCATTCGGTGAGCGATACTTTTTTGCCGTACAAAGCGTCAGCTAATATCGCTGTAGGGGCGTGTAGCGCTGCAAGTTGTTCCCTACGAGAAATACCGGCATCTTCTAACGTTTCCACATTACGAATAGTAACCCCAGCCAAAAGAGACACATGATCAGCTTCAGCTAAACGTTCCGCGCAAACCGCACGCCACGGACATTCACCACATTCAGTTTGACGGACCGGGCTGGCTAGAGGTTCTACACTAGGATCGTCGCCCCGACGCAACGCATTCAAAGCAATATTGCGCCGTAACGCAAACGCTTCGTCATAAAGATCAAGCGCAGAAAACCGGGTGAGTTTAGAAGATCGTGGATCTTTCCAGATAGGTGCTAGAAGATCAACCCAAACAAACACCTCATCTTTACCAATAACAGCACCCCACAACACATCAGGGTCGTCGAGGTCACCAGTTATATCTTGGGCGTAACCCAAAGATTCTAAATGCCGGTAATAGTGAGCTAACTGCATCCCATCAACCAGCCACGGCGCCCCATCACCAAGTTCAGTAGGTGCACTCAAGGTAGGGTCAAGTTGTGTAAACGGTGCGGTCAACCATTCTTCAGGTTTACGCCCACCAGTCACAGACTTGTGATGTTTAACATCCACAGGAGCATAGGCCCAGTTACCGTGACGGTTGCGACCCAAACGGATCATAGCGTCAGGTTCAGATATACGCACCTTGTTTTCATCAACTGGGAGACGCGCGTTCCAAATAAACCGAACACCGTTATCCATCGCTGCTATCGTAGCTTTTTCCCGCGCTGTTTTAGATTCGGGGCTACGATCACCTTCTAAAAACACAGCCTGATCAGCGCTATAGGTGTTTTGGAGTAGCTCCCCAATTTTAGTTTCAAAAACGTTACCGTCTTCCATACGGGCCAAAGCAGCCACAGACGGTTCTAGTTTCAGATCGTTAGAAACTGTTGGGTCGTACTCCAAATGGATTTTGTAATCACAACGCCCTTTAGCGGCGTAACCACCTTGGGGCGGCAAAACATAGGTGTTGTCCATAAAACCTTTCCTTTGCAAAGACACAACTAACGTTGTGTAGCCAACCGTTGGCGCATACCCCACTGCGAACAACACCAACAAAGCGTTCAAAGAACACTCAACATCCCCCCCCCCAAAAACGTTTTTCAAGGACAGTTTCTTTACCTACCTTCGACATGTCACAGATTCAAAGGTGCAGATACCCCAAAATCTGGTAGCAACTACACCAAAATATCTATGGGTTGGTGGGCAGTTCTTTAACATCACTGTTACCTGGAGCATGTTGAGGCACTCTAATAAAGATGTGGTCCTTTCAAGGTAACAGCGACAGTCGAACAACAAAGAGGTATAAAGGGCTCACGATCCTTGAAGTTATACTTTCTTTACTTGTTGGTTTAGCGCTGATCGTTGTCGCATTTGTCGGGTACTCTAGGGTTGTTAACCGTGCTCAAAACGATCTAGAACTGCTGGCCCTTAAAACAGTTGCGCGGGAAGCGCAAACCCTGTTAGCGTTTTCAGGGGATGAAACTTGGGTAACTCAAACAGGGTTACAAGCGGTGCTAGAGGCAATAGAGGACTGGTCTGTTAACACCGATCTGGACAGCCCGTTTGTGGACAGCTTTGTTGTTCCAGTAGAGAACAACCAGTGGCCTACCGTCGGTGAAATAGGTTTTATCCGTTCCCCAACGACACTGGTACTAGTTAAAGCATCAGAGCATGGCTGGTGTGTTATAACAGCACCACCAAGAGGTGTTATTTACGGCGGGTGCCTAGACTCTGAAACTATAGAAAACGAAAAGTTAACTCCGATAAGCGCAGTTGAAAACGGTGCAGTTCCAGGTGTGCCACCTACTGACCTGGCTGGGCATACCCTTGAAAATATCCCAACTAACCCACAACTCAAATGGGCGTCAATAGCAGCTGGGACGCTGCACAGCTGCGGACTTGACACTAACGGAGGGGTCTGGTGTTGGGGTCGTAACCAACAAGGCCAGCTAGGTGTAAATAAGCCTGGGGTTCAAAACGAGCTTGTCCCCACACCTGTAGCCGGTAACCATGTCTTCACCTCCATAACCACCCACTCTTTTCACAGCTGTGCGATCGACACCGAAGGCAAAGCGTGGTGTTGGGGACAAGGTAGCAACTACCGTCTCGGAACCGGAAACGAAACAAACCAGCTTGTCCCAACCCCAGTAGCTGGCAACCACACATTTACAAATGTCACAAATGCACAGTTTCACAGCTGCGCAATCGACACCGAAGACAAAGCGTGGTGTTGGGGCTACAACGGAACTGGTCAGCTGGGAAATGGGAACACTGCCACCCAATCTGTCCCCACCCCAGTAGCAGGAAACAGATCTTACACAACTATCTCAGCCGGCTCTACAACTGTGTGCGCTCTCGACACTAACGGCAAGGCGTGGTGCTGGGGAGCTAACACGAGCGGTGAAGCAGGTGTAGGGGACACAAGCCCACGCTACATCCCAACAGCTGTGACCACTAACCGTACCTTTACTGCCATATCTACAGGAGAGGCACACTCTTGTGCTATAGACACCGTTGGTAAAGCGTGGTGTTGGGGTTGGAACAACACTGGCGGGGTTGGTGTGGCCGGTTCAGGATACAAACACACTCCTATAGAAGTGGTATCCAACGAAACATTCACAGCGATTACTACTAACCTCTACCACAGTTGCGGACTCACCACCGAAAACACAGTTTTGTGTTGGGGTAACAACGGTAACGGACAACTGGGAGATAACACTACAGCTAACCGACACACCCCTGCCCCAGTGTTACTAACCGCACCTGTCAACAAGATCAGTGCCGGGTTTTACCACAGCTGTGCGATCGACACCTCGGGTGGGCTTTGGTGTTGGGGCGCTGGAAGCGCAGGAGCTCTAGGCAACGGTGGAACTGTTGATATACCATACCCAACACAAATCATCAACACCAACTAAACCAGACATATGTTTAACTTAGACAGACATACCTGGGTCGGGGCAACAACCACTTGTTAACATACTGTGGCCCACTTTATTTGAGACCGGGTTGTTTCTAGAGGGATGGCTGACACAGTAGAAGATGTACCTGGCCGGATCTTGCCGGAGGTACCCAAACGACCTGCTTTTTAAAGTAAGACCTATTTAGAGAGAGACCGAAATTGTTTTAGTCTCTCTCTATTTTTTGTGTCAAAACAGGCTGAGTCGTCGCAAAACCTGAGCAAAACGATACAACCTGCGAACATCGTGTTCAGTTACCCCAACCAAAACATAAGAAGCTGGTGCCAAAAAACCTGTCACATCATAGGGCTGGTCGGTTGCTGTTCCTTGAGGTTCTATACGTAGAGTTTGGCGGTCACCACCGATTTCAATTTGAAACGTCACAATGTTGTTTTCAACTAACAACACAGTTCGCAACACTGTGTGTAAAGGGAAAACTATTGATTGTTGAACAGTGTTATCGGTTCGTTGTTCCACCAAAACCAAAGCTTTAGGTGTGATAACCCAACAGGTGAGTAGAAAATCGGTTTGGAACAAAAAATGGGTTCCAATAGGACGACCCGGTTCTAGCTCTTTATCAGGGTCGGCTGCTAACGCTGTACGCACAGCCCTAACAAAACTAGGGTTTCTCACCAAAGCCAGATCAGATTCTAACGCTACAACACCAGGTGACTCCCAAGACATCAACATACCTCCCAATCGGCTATCACCAGCTACTTAACGCTTCAGTACCTTGTGTCCCGGCGAAGCTTTACCACAACACCCAAACATTGTGCTTGTTTCAACCAAACACGCCCCCAGCGCGCTAAACACGTGTGTTTGCCTAGAATCAAAAAGCGGCAACAGTGTCGGGAGACCATTAATAACAAACAAACCCCTTTTAGGAGGACAAATGGCCTATGACAACACTGTCACAATCGTGGGAAACATTACCCGCGATCCTGAGTTGCGTTTCACCCCTGGTGGGATGGCGGTCACCACTTTTAGTGTGGCGTGGAACCGCAGGAAACAAGACGGTGATGACGATGTGTCGTTCTTCGATGTCACCTGTTTCCGACAGTTAGCGGAAAACGTTGCTGAAAGCGTTACCAAAGGTGATCGTGTGATCATTTTTGGGGCGATGACACAACGTTCCTGGGAAACAGAAGACCGTCAACGCCGGTCCAAGGTGGAAATCATTGCTGACGATGTTGCCCCATCCATGAAATGGGCAACGGTGGCAGTAACTAAAAACCCACGATCTGGCGGTGGTGCTGCCGCATCCTATGCCGGTGGCTCGTCAAACGGGGCCGGTGCGGATGCGACACCCCCAGATTACGACGAAGAACCCTTCTAAACGCCATAAAATAAACCCCTGTTTTGAATGTTTGAGACAGGGGTTTTGTGATCTATGACCACAGCAAAAAAGTTGCAGCCGGCTCGGGGTTACAAGCTGAGGTGTTGTGAAACTGCTTCTAAAATACGGAAAGTAACTTCCGAGGGGGTACCAGTGCCATCTAGAAGAACACTGTTAGCGGCCTCCTCATGTAAACGTCTAAAACCTTCCCGTACCGAACTTTGAAAACTGTCACCAAGGCGTTCTAAACGATCTAAAGGCGCACCGCGACCCGATAAACGTTCAATAGAAACGTGTGCTGGGACATCGAGCACAACTATCAGATCGGGGATCAACCCTCCAGTAGCTACCGCATCGATCTGGGTTAGAGTGTTGAGGGGGAGCCGATGACCAAACCCTTGGTACGCCAAAGTAGACCACGAAAACCGGTCACAAATAACATGGGTACCGGACGCAAGAGCTGGTTTAATTACTGTCTCCACATGTTCAGCCCGGCTAGCAGCGAACAACAACATTTCTGTTATGGGGGTTATATTATCGCCATGTAAAACCAGATCACGGACCTGTTCCCCAAAAGGTGTGCCACCCGGTTCGGCAGTATACAACCCGTTCAACAGGGCAGCTACCACTCTAGCTTGGGTACTTTTTCCGGTACCATCCGCCCCTTCGATCGTAACAAATTTGCCGGGTTTGATACTCATAATAATAGGTGTCCTTAAAAACGGTTGAAGCGCTAGTCAGAGGTAACAAAACCGGGTCGCCCCAACACACGAGGTGGTGGTTAGAGTGCTGTTGGGACCGGTAGTCCTAGATGGTTGTATGCTGTTTCGGTTGCCACACGACCTCTAGGGGTACGTTTCAAAAAACCTTGAGCTAACAAAAACGGTTCGTAAACATCTTCTACTGTGTTGGGCGCTTCACCAACCGAAGCAGCCAACGTGTTCAACCCGACAGGACCCCCATCGAAACGGACACACAAGTTAGTTAAAATATCTAAACCTGTTTGATCGAGACCCGCAGAGTCAACACCAAACACTCTTAACGCTTCGATAGTGTCGTCAGCACCAACCACATCAACGTTGTTAAGCTGGGCCCAGTCACGAACCCTTACACACAAAGTTTTAGCTACACGAGGTGTGCCACGGGAACGCGACGCAACAGCAGTCGCCCCCGCCAGCGTTAAACGAAACCCTAAAAACTTGGCGGTGTTAGCCACAATCGTCGCCAAAGTAGTGGTGTCATACAACTGAAGCCTCCCTGTGAATCCAAACCGGTCTAAGAAAGGGGCAGGTAACAAACCTGTTTGGGTGGTAGCACCCACCAAAACAAACGGGACCAAATCAAGTTGGAGCATGCGGGTACCTATACGCCCAGAACCCGCTGAGAGATTATTACTATCAGAACCTACCACCAACGAAAGCCGGTAATCTTCCATAGCCTCATACAAACTTTCTGCGACAACTCTAGGTATACGGTGAATCTCGTCGATGAACACCACGGTTGGTGTTTGTAGCCCCACCAGTATGGAAGCAATATCCCCCGGTTTTTCAAGAACAGGTGCCGCTGTGGCCACCACAGGCAACCCTAGAGTGTTAGCCACAACATACGCCAACGTTGTTTTACCTAACCCTGGCGGCCCGGAAAACAATAGATGATCAGGAAGTTCCCCCCGTTCCATCGCAGCGCCCAACACAATACGCAAACGTCCCAAAACATCACTTTGACCCACAAAGGTGTCTAACGTTTCGGGACGGTTGCTGTCAGAACGACCCACCAAAACCGATCGCTCAACCACACCAACCATCCTGAACTTGTGTCTCTAAAAACGTTGTTGTCATACCTACATAGTGTGCAAACACATAAAACCACCACTCGATCCCAGCAAAGATGTGGGAACCCACCCAAAACCAGCACGATGCAACCCATGAAACCCACAACAATCGCTCACGGGCACCTACCAGGGATAGGAGACAATGCTTTCTGGTTTGAGTGGCCAGCACCAATACAGTCAAAATCAAACTTTCGACGTTCCTCCAACCGAAACCAGTGGAACGACCTCACAAGTTTTGAATCCGCAATCCAGATCGTACTATCCACAGTGTTAAAAAACGTGCCTGCTTGGGATCTTGGACCGCCACCCCCAAACCCTATAAACCAACGGCCCTCAGTAGTGTTATTTGTTGCTGCAACAACACTGCTAGACACAGGCAATCTAACTAAATCCTTAGCCGATGCATGCCAAGGATACCTGTATCACACCGACGCGTCTATACGAGCCGAAACCGTAGTAACAAAACGATCAGCGACCAACCAACAAGCCTGGATAGCTTTCGCGCAAACCGACAACAGCTCTACAGAACACGCAGCAGAACTCGCCACACTTCTCACCAAAACATGGCAACAACACCACCAAACACAAAAACACTGAACCCCGCCTACATCCCAAAACCACGATAGGCACACCAAAACCCACAACCCACCCAACCTGGTAACTATTCGCAATAGTTGCGACAACAAAACGACCGCTCACTGTGTACACACAACTAGCTAAGGGCTGTGCCGACACTGCTAGTTGTTACCGTCACCAATGAGAGGTCATTTAATGCTAACAAAACCTAAACAGCGCAAACCGCTGTTTTTTGCGGTATCCACATTTGTTGTGTTACTGCTGTCAATGTTCGGGGCGCCTATAGCAGACGCTGCGGTCCATGAAGAACCCTTCGACTCTGCCCAATCGCCACTAACTTCAATCCCTGACGGCACCTACGAGTTTTTCTTCTCCGACGAGTTCGGCATTGGCGGCTGGCCAATCCTACCAGGATATTTCAACCCAGGAACCGCCGTGTTAGATTTACCAGCCTCTGGTTTCGATGACCAAGACCGTGCTAGCGAAGCTGGTGGCACCGTTTTTGTGGATGGTGACAGTTTCATAGTTTCAGTTCACGCGTTTTGTTTAGAACCTAACAACCCGATCGCTGATAGCAACTCTTGGCAATGGGTGACCGTAACCAACGATGACGACCCACAAGACCCCATCGACGGCACATTCACCCTCACATTCGCGGGACAAACAACAGACCCCATAGCGAACAACGCCCCAGCCGCAGATGTTGAAGCAGCTCTAGAAGCACTGCCAAACATTGGTGCCGGTAATGTGTTCGTGTTCAACGACGGTAGTGTCACCGCCCCCAACTGGGGTTATCTGATCCAGTTCTATGGGGACCTAGGACAACAACAAGTAGCCGACCTAGAAGTAGACACCCAAGGTATCTCCGGCGGTAACGTTGCCATGGTCCGCCACCGTGGCGGCAGTGACGTTAAAGTCCCAATGATCCCAGTAACTTGGGCCGCGACCGATGCCCACACCAACAACCACGGCACACTAACAGACGACCAGCTCTCAGCCACAAACTGGGTAGTTCATAACTTCCGCAGTTGGGACAGCGCAGGTTCAGAACCTTTCACCGTTGAATCGTTACAAGCTGGTGACCCACAACTAAGCGAAGAAGAAGCTACCGAGATCGCTTCCTGGTCCAACCATGCATCTGCACAGCTAGCGATCTGGTCACTAGTAGGGTTCGACATCTCAGGAACAACCCACCAAGGAATCCTAGACAGAGCAACAGCGTTAGCTACCGAAGCAGCAGCTAACCTCTCCCAACCAGAACCGGACGTAGCAGCAGGCGCGTTCATCCAACTTATCGACAACCCTGAAGACGAAACAGTACATGTTTTTCTAACAACAGAAGAACTAACCGATCTTCAAGACTGGGAAGAGTATCCCATGACCGCCCCCCAAACTGTTTATATCACAGTTGATATGGGCGGGGACACAATCCCACAAACCCACGAACTAGAAAACTTCGTCGGGGCAGGGGAAGTGTCTTACGCTGACCTTGGAATCGGTGTTCTAGACGAAAACGGCGAATATGTGCGTCTAAGTGACGGCACCTTATTTTTTGAAAACGAAATCACCGTCACCGCAGATTGGCGGGGCGTGATCTATGCAGGTACCTTAATCGACCCGCAAATCCCTGACACCACAGTACCAGGAGACGGCCAAACCCTAATCCTAGTAGATGACATGCCAGTTGTACGCTCAGCAACAGTGTTCCTGGCCGCAAGTGTGTGCGACCCGGAAACAGATGGCGAGTTGTGCCCAGAGATTTGTTTAGATGACGAAGGAAACGAAATCCCCTGCGACATCGAAGAAGACGAAGGTGACGACGACGGCCCCCCAGCAGAACTACCTTTCACCGGCACAAACCTGACATACCCGGCGTTGCTCGTAGCCGGCGCTGCAGCCCTAGTTGGATATCGTCTCAGAAAGACAAACACTGTCTAACCTACACACTCTAAACAAGGAAACTGCGTGTTAAACAAGACCCCTGGAGTGCGTAAAGCCCCAGGGGTCTTACGTATCTTAAAACCAAAACAACTAAAACCTGGTTGGTACTCGAACCCTGCCACCCCAAACCAAACACAATGGTGGAACGGCACCAACTGGGAAAACCACTACCACCCCATACCACCACCCAACCCGCACGCTAAAAGAAACCGACTGATCGCAAACCTACTATTTGGTTTAGCGTTTATGATCGTCGGGGTGTTCGCATGGGAAAACATAGCGTCAAACTGGTTACAACAGCAACGCCAACAACAACTACACCAAGAGTTCGAAACGCTACTCAACAACCCCGTAATAGCAGCCAACTATCACAGTCTTGCTACCACAACCACCAACCCCACATCACAACCACGAACCTTGCCCACTACCCCAGCCCCTGGGGAAATAGCAGGCCAAATCCTGATCCCTTCAATTGGGGTAGACCAGATAGTTTTAGCGGGTACGTCCCGATCGATCCTAAAGAACGGTCCTGGTATATGGGAATGGGGTGTAGCCCCAGGCGCACCCGGAAACGCTACCCTTTCTGGGCATCGGACAACCTATGGCGCCCCATTCAGACGACTCGACGAGCTCCAAATAGGAGACCAGATAGTATGGAAAGCACCCAACCAGCCCGACGCTGTGTTCGAAGTGCGAGGCACCACCCTTGTAGCCCCAACCCAAGTTGGTGTGACCGAACCAACAGGGGGTGTCCGACTAACATTAACTACCTGTGACCCTGTAGGATCCGCCGCAAGACGCCTAGTTGTACAAGCCGAACTAGTAGAAGGCGCTTACCTCTCAGAAGCTTTACCAACCAACGACTGGTTTTTCCAGCTCGGAAATTAGCTTGCCACAAAAACAAGGTTTAAGACCGTGATTCTTAGCGGCGCTAACCTGAAACGTCCCGACACTATAGTTTATGGTGTTTTCCGCTTTAAATAGCCTTCAAGTTTTAAGCGCTGTGCTCGCAGTGTTCCTACTAGTTTTAGTAGGGGCACTTATTTTTACGTTCAAAACGAAACCACAATCCCAAACCGCTGCAGATGATACCTCTGAAATCGCGAAACGTGTAGCAGAAGCTAACGCATGGGGCAACGAAATCAGAGCAACTAACAAACGCAAAAAACGTGGCCGTCGAAACAAAAACAGCAACAACCCCGAAGGTACCTTAGAGGACGCTAAACAACGAGTCTCTATACTCCAAGGACAAATAGAGCTTTTGCGCCACACCGCAGAACAAACACGGCTCCACGCATCAAAAATTACAACCCAGATAGCAGACGCAGAACAACACAACGACCAAGAACGGTTAGAAACTCTGCTAGCGCAGCGCAGCGCATTATACGCCGAAGCAGACAGACAGTTAGAAGCAGTTAACGTGGCAGAACAAGAAGTGGGCCAGTTAACACTCAAATGGGAACTCAACACCACCACACAACCAGACCTTATAGAAGGATCGCCGTGGCTTACATCCCCAACCACGCAACCCGCTGAATCTACAAACCTTTCACAAGCCCTAGAAACAGACCGTACCGAAACAGACACCTCGTTTTTGTTGGACTTCCCTGAAACTAGTTTTGAACCTGCTGAAACGTTCGAACCGTCCGAAGCCAACACAGAACTAGACAGTGCCACAGCAGAAACAGATGGTGTAGCATCACCCGCTGGAACTTCAGAGGTTTTACACCCGAAACCTTTGAACCGGCGTAGTGAAGCAACAGTCCGCCGGCGTTTAAAACACCTAGGAATGTCGAGCGCTTTGTCAGAAAGCGACGTTCAAATGTTAAACACTGCTTCTGCGTCGATAACTAATGTTGAGGTGGTAGACCATCTACAATATGGACTGCCCGAAGAAATCCCGGAACGTTCAACAGTGTCATTCACCCCGGTTGACGCTACCCAAACATAAACCACACCCTATTGGTATACCCACCAAAACGGTGGTCCCACACAACTGAGTACCCACCTTGTTTATCGGAGCGTCTACTTCACTACACAAGGTGGGTACTGTTGTGTCACCGCAACAGCAAATAGTTTAGTTAAAACATTCGTGGATGGTCAGACGCTGTGATTTATCAACCACCTGCCGTCTAGATTAAAACAAGTGTTGCCTTTTTGGGAAGGATACGTAACCCTGAAAAGACCTGACAACCCCGCCTGGAGTGGTCCTCTCGGCTACCAAAAGTTAACAGTTTGTATCAATTACACAAAAATATGTTACACCACAAACCACACTCTATAAAGGCTGTGACCTGGTGAAACACACAAAACGGGGGTGGTGGCGTGGTGGGTGTTAAAAGCTTTGAGGCCTACTTAGTAGCTTTCGAAAGTCCTGGTTTGGACATTGATGTTTAGCCGTTAGAAACCTAGCGGTGTAAGCGGCCAAAAGGCCTTGTAACAACCAGGAGCATATATGCAACTTCGTAAAGCCCGCAAGGGTATGACCATGATCGAGACTGTCCTTGTGATCGCTTTGCTGTCACTTTTGGGACTGGTCGCCTACGCCACCTATTCGAACGTTTTCGCGAAAGCTAAGTCTGCAACACTAGAGCAGACTGTAGGTTCGTTCGAGCGTGAGTATCGGGCCTTGCAGGCATTCAACGCTGGTGGCGCACCTGCCGGTAGTGGAGCAGTGATCCTTGAAACCACAGAAGACATGGCAGCCAACAGTGGTGTGGTTATCCGCACTGAGGCTGGTGCTGGTACCGACGGTGTGGAAATCCACAACGGTGTAGCCGCTGGTGTCACTGCTGGTGTTACAACTGGTACCACTGATTCTGATGTCGCTGCAGACGCATCCCTAGTGCTCTTCTCCAAGGGCGATGTGGATATCTGCTTGACAGTTCCTGCTAGCTTCGGTGCTCCTGGCGTGGTTGACAAGGTTACCCCTGCAACCTCTTGTGCTGACGTTATGGACTAAGCCTAATCCTTAGTTGATTTAAGAATAGCCAAAACGGGTTGTACCTCCACTTAGGTGGGGGTACAACCCGTTTACCGGCCCTCTTTTCAAATGTGAGTAACACCTGTGTGGGGTCCGACACTATCGGGCAAACAGAAATGTTCTGTCCTGTTGGCATCAACCCTTGCAAAGGAACTTTAGTAGTGCAGCTACACCACGATCTAGAAAACCTGGTCCAGTTCCATCAAGAACTAGGCAACCAAATCACAACCCAACAAATAAACCTAGAAACAGCAGCCGGGATGTTAGCTCAACGATTTGTTACCGACGCTGAAGGGGCCCGCTGGACTATAACCCCACAAGGATCGTTCAACAGACAGCTAGGCCCAACCCTCCCAGCAGTTACTGCCGACCCGACAACGTTCCAAGCCCCTATACCGCAGGTAGGGTTCAACCCGCAACCATACAACCCGTACCAACACACCCCGCCAGTTGAACCACAACAACCCCCGTATGGGCAGCGGCTTTACAAACCACGCCCAGATGGATCCTTTGGACCGCCACCAACTCAACTAGCACCTTTAGAAACAGCTAGTAACACGAACCTACCAGAACCGTTAAACCGGGTTTTTACCTGGATAGATAACAATCGTCGAAACGTGATTTTGGTTGGCGTGGTGATAGCGGTCCTGGTGTCTTTCCTGCTAGTTAAACCGGCCAATACTCACACAGAAACACAACACACTCCCAACACCGAAGTTGTGACGGTCGAGGATGACACTCAACAACCAACCACCCAAGAAAACGAAGTTCCCAACCCAAATCAGCCTGCTCTGCCCTAACAATCACCCCAGGTTCAAGCTTTAAGAATCGTTTGCAACACCACCTCTTATGACCCAACATTTACATCGAGATCTGCAAAACCTGTCCGAAGAGTACGACAAGCTTGTAGCGTCCGTCGAAGCGCAACAAGTGTCTATTGGCGACGCCCGAGAAGTGTTAGAAGCTCTAGGTGTGATAGACGCTGACGGTCATAAATGGGGAATGGATGAACAAGGCAACTTTACCCGTCAAATCGGACCCGACGGAATCCCTGAACCAACCAACCCTTCGTTATACACAAGCCGTCAAGCCACGACGACAACACCGCCAAAACCACCCTGGGACACTTCAACTAACCCTACAACATCCCCTTTTACAAACCATCGGGCCTACACACCGAAACGGTCCTCGCCTGTTATAACGAAAATAGTTGAGATAACCAAAACAAACATTGTTACAGTAGTGGTGCTTGTTATAGGTGTGTTGGTAGTTGGTTACACTCTCACAGATAAATCCTCCAACAACCCCGAAACAAACACACCAACAGAATCCACCCTTGTCACACCCCCAACCACCACCACAGCCCCAGAAACACAAGAACCTAACACCACAAACCCAACCGAAGAAACGACAACCACTACACTACAAGCACAAGTCCCTTCTGCGGAAAGAATAGCAGCAGTTCTAAACGTGTTAGAAGACGGTAACAGGGATGACACCGCAGCGGTTATGATGGTGAGCGGTGGGGTGTCTCGCATTGTCACCGAGCTGGTGTTCTATCAGGGGTTGGAACCAGCCAAACTCGAAATACAAACAGACCCGCCCGAAAACATTGGGGACGGTACTGCACTGCAACACTGGCGTGTCGTTGATAGCAACACCAACGAAACACATCTGACACTCACTGCCACATGGGTCCGAGATGGTAACACCTGGCGTCTTATCACCTGGCCGATCTAAAACACAAACACGGCAACAACCGAACCAGCACCTCTCAAAAAGAAGTTTCTGTTAGGGGTTTGCGCTGCTAAAGGCCTGTCGGACTGGTAAGTGTTATGTACGCTCACCAACCGGCAGTAGCAACACCAACAAAAACCAGCGAAGCGTTACAAGCAGAACCCCTCCTAAAACAAGTTACACAAACGCTACGATCAGAAACAAACCTGCAATGGTATCGAGGGTTTGACGCTCCTATGGTAGCGAAACGTTTAGGTTTAAACACATCTGAAGGTCTGGTAGGTGTGTATCCTGACGGTGGGATCTGGACAGATGTATCAAAACGTAACCTTCTAGTAGCCTCAGAAGCAAAACAACAAGGATGCTCGGGTAACGCTATTGAACGCTGGTACAAAAACGAAGCCATGCTGATGGCCTTAGGAACCCAAATATATGTGACGTTCTGTACCGGACCAGGATTTTTTAACAATCATCGCCCCCAACGAATTTTAGAAGCCTCCGCAGCTGTACTAAACCGTCCCCATCAACAACCTGCTGGGAAACATTTTTGGAACACCCCTAGCGGTTCACACTGGTTTTATCGTTGGCATACCCAACCAACAGCTACCGAAATACGCCAGATCTTAGAAACAGCTCTACAAAAAACTGGGGCCCACAACACAGACAGAACCACTGCTGAACGTTCCTGATAGGCAACCACAACAGATCTGGGCCGGGAGCTGACCCACAAGCCCGATCTAGGTATCTATCTATACCAGGCTATAACCGAAGCGGACATGGTAGTTGTGGGTCACAAAAGACGTTGTACGAGGTTTTTGAAACAGGTCTCGTTCAACAGTGGGGAACACTTTGTTCGTAGCAGCATCAAATATGTGAGGATTGGGACCTACCCAAACATTGTCAAGGAACGTTTCACCTTTACGAAACACCCCAATTTTCACTCCCGTAGCGCCACGCCGATAAACCGGTAGCTGTGTAACGTTCAACAGCTTCACACCCAACAGATTAGTTTGGGCTGCTAAAGTAACCCCATCTGTGGGTGTGGCGTTACTGTGAAACACCCCCGCACCAGCAACTTGTGCATCGAAACCAAGTTTTATAGCAGCAACCCCACCGGCCGCTAAACCCTGTGGACGCACATCAGCAGCTTCGAACCGGGCAGCGTTACCCGTTGTAGAAACCACACAAAAATCGTGGTTGTCAGCTACAACACCACCAAAAACGATACGATCATTTTTTTTGAGGGTTATAACATGTTGTTCATGTTCGTCCCGCAACGAAGACCGCAAGAACCGTTTAACCAGCCCCCTGCTAGTAACAACCCCGAAACAACTGTTGGTATCAGACAGGCTAACAACACCTACAAGGTGTTCATTGTCAGCTAAAAACATAAGATCTGTTGGAACAGTTCCACTAGTTGCACCAAGTTTGCGTGTAACTGTTCCACTGTAAACCTGGTCTATTTGATCTACTGGGACCCTCACCAACCGGCCATTAGAAGTAATAACCCCAACTAAAAGGTCTCGTCCAACGTCGATAAGGTGTGAAACACCTATCGGGGTACGGTTCCTACCTGAACGTCCCGATTCGATAAAGCGAACCAGTTTCCCATCAAAACGCAACCCCACCAACGACGCCGCAACATTATCGGGGCTGTCAGGTCTAGGGGATGGTGTGGGAACAGTTTGGGACGAGACAACCTCGGTTTGGTCCAAAATGCGGGTCCGGCGAGGCCGGGAGAAACGGGCAGCGACCTGTCCCAGCTCATCAGACACTGTTTTACGTAGAACGCTGGGTTGTTCAACGATTTGTGTCAACCGCACAATATCTTTAGCTAACGTTTCAAGTTCTTTAACAAGTTTGTTGTGTTCTAAGGTAGTTAAACGACGAAGCGGCATTTCTAATATATGGTCGGCTTGGCGGGGTGTGACCTTTAACTTTGTGGTGAGGGCGCTACGCGCAGCTCGAATAGTTTTTGAAGATTTTATGATCCCAACCACAACATCAATATTGTTTAACGCTGCCAGGAAACCTTCCAATAGATGTGCCCGTTCCGCAGCTTTGTTACGTAACCATTTAGAACGGCGTAAAACCACCTCTAAGCGGTGGTCAATATAATGTTGGCAAAGTTCAATAAAACTACAAGTTTTTGGGGTGCCGTCAACCAAAACAACGTTGTTTATCGCGAACGTTTCTTCTAACGGTGTTTCCTGGAACAACATGTTTTGTACTGCTGTGGGGTTGCTACCGGTTTTTAAAGTGATCAGCAGTTGGAGACCGTTGTGACGATCGGTCAAATCCTGTACCTGTGCTACACCTTCTAAACGACCGTTGTCAGTTAACGTTTTGATACGTGACACCAGTTTTTCAGGGCCCACACCATACGGTAACTCTGTTACTTTTAAAGCGTACCGTTTCCCAGTTCTTATAACATCGACCGTGCCACGCATTTTTAGAATCCCACGCCCAGTTGCATAAACCTCTTCAATGTTGTCACCCCACAACGCACCACCAGTTGGGAAATCAGGGCCCGGCACAACCCGAAACAGTTCTTTACTGGTCGTACCCGGTTTTTTGAGAAGGGTTTGACATGCGAGAATCACTTCACCCAGATTGTGGGGCGGCATGTTTGTAGCAACACCAACCGCGATACCAGCCGCCCCATTGACCAAGATCGTGGGAAACCCTGCGGGTAACACCAACGGTTCTTTGGTGGAACCATCAAAGGTGTCACCCATAGCAACCGTATCTTTTTCAACATCCTCTAAAAGAACTAGACCAGCGTCCGAAAGACGTGCTTCGGTGTATCTGGCGGCCGCCGGACCATCATCTAGGCTTCCAAAGTTTCCATGACCATCAACTAGCGGCACCATCCGAGACCAGGGTTGCGCTAAACGCACCAAAGCATCATAGATAGCGGCATCCCCATGCGGATGATATTTGCCCATAGTGTCCCCAACAGTTGACGCCGACTTCCTGTGGGGTTTATCGGGCAGCATCCCAGCCTGATACATGGCATACAAAATGCGGCGCTGTACCGGTTTTAACCCGTCACGAACATCAGGAATAGCGCGTGACACAATAACTGACAACGCATATTCCATGAACGAATCAGAAAGTTCGTCGGTGACTGAAACCTCAACAATCCCAGCTTCACCAGTAGGGGGCACTGGCACCGACATCAGAAACCTACCCTGAACAACGGCACAAAAGTATTGTCACAAGAATCGGGCCGCGACCAACAGTAGATAGGGCGGCTAGAAAGCTGAAAACACGAAACCATAGTTGGTAACTGTTCCGCTATATCCTGTGCCTGCCAGAACCCCCCAGAACCCTGCTAGATCCGCTCACAAGCTGTTGGTGTGCGGTGTTTAACACTAGGTCAAGGTTACGTAGCAGACCTCGTAGCCAGTTTTATTCGTGGTGTGTTACGACACCAAATAGTGGTCGGTGGTGAAACACTTCCTACCATCCACAACTACCTGCAGCGATTTGCTAGCAGCATGGTTGAGAAGTGGTTAAACCGGGCTCTGCCAAAATAACCCCACGAGGAGGTGTTAGTGTCGTGTGGCGTTGTTGTCACCAAACCCGGTGACGACATGTTGAACCCCAGACGATTCGCTAGTTAAAAGGAGACGTGGATGGTTTTGGCGTAAAGCTACACTGACTGTTGGCGGGTCACAGGTCAGCAAAGCTTGGAATGTTTTACGGCGAGGTACCGCAACCGTAATAGCGGTCTTGGACGGTTCGTTCGACAGAGACCATACAGCTTTGTGACGTTTAGAGTAGACAACCTCAACTTGTAGACCGTTAGGTGACCCCACAAACCGGGTAAAAATTTGGGTGGGGTCTTTAACAGTAGATAGCAGTCCGTCAGTTTCTAGAAGCAGATCGTCCCAAACCTGAAATAGGTGTTCTGTAGGAACATCCCAAAAACTGTTGTACCCCTCAAACAGATAGTTGAACTGGGCGGGCCATAACTTCAAAATATGGTGGTACTGTTCACGCTCTTTGTAGAGCTCCTTAACACCTTCTCCACCTAAAATGTTTATTACATGGGTCGTGAAACGCTCACCACTATATTTGAACGGGAAACGGACACAACGGCTCCGAGACGTTAGATACACAAAATTGTTGTCAAAAAGTACATAGCCAGAGAGTGGGAATCGTGGCTCATCTTTAGCGAACTGTTCCGCTATCTCTGCCAGCATGTATGACAGTTGTTCGGAAACAACCATCTCAACACCCCCATTCAACACTTGGAACCTTTATCGGTACACACGCCACCGAAATAAGGTTATCACGCCACAAACACCCCAAATCTTTATTCACAACACGAGTTGTGGGAACTGTCGTACCACAACAACCTTCAAACACCCTGTGGAATCCCAACCAAATACCGCCCCACAACAATCTCTACCAGCGTAATTGTGGTTTGGGTTGGGGTTTTACGCTAGGTCGGGGCTATCTAGCGGACCGGGCCAACTTAACCACACATTTTTGGGAGCCACTAGAAATAGGAACCCCCACATTGTGGATCTTCCAGGTAAGGATTGTGTTCATGGCGGTTTGGACAGCTTGGTTTGGGTGGTCTGTGTTCCCCATGTTATCGACAGCCCTGTGCTTATCTAGGCATCTAAAAAGAACTCACCTGCCTTAGCTTTACCGTCAGGTTTGGGTTTACAACCTTATTTCGATATCTAGTGTGGCCGCTACACTTCGAAACCCACACGAAACAGCTAGATAGTTGAACAGCCTGTACTGGTCTTGGTAACTATCCTTACCCTGGCTGTAACGGTGTCGAGCGGGGCACCCTAAATGTTTAAAAAGCGGTCCGCTGTCGTGATTGGCGGGTTGGGGTAGGGAGTTGGGCGTATTAGTAGCAGCGCTGAGGTTTGTGTTGTTCGCTGTATCGGCGACTAACCAGGTAGCCTGGGGGACGGGTACAACCCAACTATCAGCTCACGATCCGAAAAATGATAGACAATTAGGAAAACGTGTCCCCTAGAAACCCTGCCCAGGTTGGTTGGTTACTGGTGTTGGTTTGATGCGGGAACTGTTTTGGGGGACAACAGGATAAGCCCGCTCAAAGCAAAAAACGCTACTAAAGCCATAAACGCTAGCGACACGAAACCCCACTGTTGAAAATAGGGTGTGTTGCACGGGACTGTAGGGGAACACGACCCTCCAGATAAGGGGGAAAGTTCCACCCAAAAATGGTATGCCGACATCACACCCCCCAAAATTGTTAAAGGCAAAATGTAGAACCGGGCCGCTATATCTTTACGTATAGCTGCTACCACCAGTAAAACAGCTGTCGGGTACATCGCTGCTCGTTGGAACCAACAATATTTGCAAGGCTCAAACCCGATAACTTCAGAATAGTACAACGACCCAAGAGTGGCGCTTGTAGCTATCAGCGCCCCAAACCATAAACAGGCAGGTTCCAACCAGCCGGCAACGTTACGTAGCCACGTATTGTTACCAAGTTTGCTGACACACCCTGCCCAGGCCACAACACCTAAAACAAAAACAGCGACCGTCAACAAAGAAAAAAACAGGTTTAAGGTTTGCACAGGCATGGTTTGCAGTATCGTTACAAAAACTTCCCATCCTGCCTGTTAGGTTGGTGCGGGCCTGCTGTTACAAGCTACTTACCACAACACAACCAGATTGTGGTGTTGTTAGGGCATAGCGAAGAAGGGCTTTGGTAGTTGTTTCCCTATACAACCTGGTCTTTACACTCGCTTTGTTGTTTCTATTAACGTGTTGATATCTTGTTCCCATTGGGGAGCGAGATTCACCAAAATCTGCCACCACCGTCGAGATTCGCTGGTTGTAGCATCGCCTAGGCTTTCCAACAACAAGTCACAGACGTCACAATCTTCAAAGCCCAAGCTGGGTTTAGTGATCCGTAACGGTTCTTTAAGGTTTGTAGGGTCAATAATCGTTGTAAGGGGGTTTGTGTCATGTTGCTTAGGGGACTCTTGGGGTCGGGCTGGTAGGTCCCACTGATTTGTTATAGCCCTGATAGAGTCCCGGTTTTGTTGTGAATGACGCCAAAGATAGGAGCGGTGTAAATCTTCTAGTAGATAGTTTTGGTACAACGGGTGTGGTTGTCCTAACAAACGTAGATAGGCCAACACATGTGGCAAGCTTGTTGTTTCTAACAAATTTTGGTTTGCTAAAGGCCGTCGGCTGGGAGCTAATCTATGCCAACGAGTCGGTGAGGCGGTACCTAACTTAGCTAAGATTTGTGTGTGCAGCTCATTAGACAGGTTATGGTGTTGCAACAAAATATTTAACGTGTTTATATCGTGGCGATCATGTTGAGGGTCGCAGTGTGATACAAGGCTGGTTTGTTCCTCAGAAGTTAGTCTAAGTGTTGCCAACCAGTTACGGGCTTTCGGGGTTGCTATATCAATAAGGTCTGGGATCAGCCAGGCCCGTTTGGCGATCTGTTCCGTTACTTCAAAAGCTGGAAACGTTTCTATGAAAACCGGGTTGGTAAACAATCCCAAAAACTGTTGATCGTTGAGAGTGTTGCTACCCCCACTAAGCCACCAAAGAACACCTTGGTCATGAAGTTCTGACCATTTCTCAACCCAAGTGTTGGTTTGCCAATCTAGAGGGTAACGGACCAGTTTATTATGCAACCAGCCTGGCAGCATTGCCGGTGCTGTGTGTCGCAACCCAAATAGATACAGGTCCTGTGGTAGCGCCCAATGCCTGTTAATTTCAGGTGTGACGGTAAGGGCAGCTTGTTTTTGTGAAAATATAAATCTGATGATAGCCGGGTTAGTTGTGTGGTGAATAAGGTCAGGCCAAACGTCATCGCTGTCGAAATGATGTCGGAAATCGCTCACCAGTTCTACAGTTGTTGCCGGGTTCATTGCTATCCATCTGGTGGTAGTGGACGGAGCTGTTTCTAACAATACCCGCAGCACATCAACGTTTTTGATACCCCAAGCTATTTGTCGTAGAATCATGTGAAACAAATACCTTTGTTCGAGCTGTTTTCCTAAGAGGTTCATAGAGTGCTCGGAACACGTCACGATCCACATAGACACAACCCTTCGCCCCGCCGAAGGTCCTGTCTTGGTGCTGTCGTGAAACACCAAGATAAGGCACCAAGACATCAAGATGCCATGACAGCAAGAGTGCTTTAGTAGCAGGTCTTAGGTGTTTATGTGACCTGGGAAAACGGTGCCATCAGCAGTATAAACCGTTTTGTTTAGAGGATGTGTAGAAAACCGGAGCCGGAACCGCACGTTTCTAGGTAGGTTGTAACCCACACGATTTTTTGGTGACACCCTATGTGGAGAAAATAGCGTTAGCGCACACAGTAGTTGCACAAGGCGTTACGAAAGGTGTGACAAGTGATCCCTGAAACTAAATCGAAACAACAGTTAGTGACCGAATATCTAAGTGCGGACACCCCGCATGACTGGCTAGTTTCAGAGATTGAAGAATATCTGTTCCCTGACCAAGGCGACGATGTTGACATGGACACGCTTCAAGAAGTGTTCGATCGGTTAGAAACCGAAGCCGAAACAGTCAACGCTAACGCCTACCATGCTGATGATTTAGCGGTCTATCTAATCTCAACGATCCGTCCTGATGGGATTAACGCCAGATTTAGTACAGCGTCACGCCCAACCCCTATGCTTCTTTTAGAGTGGTGTATAGATCAGTGTGCGGTTGGCGCACCGGTCACGATCCAACAAATTTATGGTGATGGGCGTAAAGACGAACATCGTTTAACATGGCCGTTTTCAATGGCAGATGCTGTAACGGTCACCTCCCCACGAGACAACAGCATCGAGACTGGGGTACAACGGCTAACTGTTAGGATCACACTCCCAAACATCGAAGATTTGAAAGCCAAGTATGAACAGCTACAACCAGTCGCTCGCGGCTTGTCCCTAGTGTCGTTGGGCGCCATAGGTGCTTTGTTGCTGCGTAGAAAACCTTCGCGATAACCACCAAGTACAGCTACAACCAAGGTGGGATTGTGTGGTGTTTAAGCTCAGAGTGGCATTCTGTAGAAATACCAGCCACAGAAAGTAGCTAGCAATGATACATCTGCTTTTTAACAGCCCACTCCGGGTAGTTTCCTATGTTGTTTTAACAACAATAGCGCTAACCCAAACTACCAACACACAAACCCTCAACACTGTAGGGTTTATAGTCGTCATAGTGCTCAGTAACGAAGCCCGTCTTCGCCATATCGAAACCCAAACCTGGTCTGGGAAACTAGCAGAACTCACTGCGATCACCGCCACAACTCTGATCTATTTTCCATTAGGTCTCACCACAATCTTGGCTTGTGTGTTCATACAAGGGTCACTGACCAACACGCTATTTAAACATCTGATCAAAAAACAGCGCCGCACCAAAACACACCTGACCGCAACAGAACAAGCAGCGAAACGTTACAACGTCCACACCCCAAACAACACCTACAACACCAACCCTACTGTTAACGACCAGCGACCCCCTATAAGACAAGACCTTCTAAAAGAAGCGTTCCAAGGGTCAGCAGGTTGGAACACCACCAGAAACAAACCACTCCGCTACACCGCTAAAAAAACGGTCCCTTTTGAAGTGGTGCTTCCCCCAGAGACCGCTAATTAACCTGAAATATCGTCCCAAAACCCGGTGGGTCCTAGCTGATGTGGATGCTGAGGGTAACAGTTTGGTTTTCGAACAGTAACGAAACCAGGCTCTGCGCAAAGGGTGGGAACCAACGTTGAGTGTTGTCAAAACGCGAAGAAGGTACCTGGAACCTGAACAACAGTTTCTGAGGAGAACTTTCGCCCAATGACCAAAACATCTTGTGTTCCCTGTGACCATACACAAAAACATGGGTATCTAGGGGACCTACCCGACCAAGCCACCTCCCATTGTCAACAATGTCACCGAAATTGGAGCTCCGCAGCAGAAGCGCATTGTTGTGGCTGCCATAACCATTTCACATCCAACCGTGCCTTTGATCAGCACCGCACCCTAGGACAGTGTTTAAACCCAACCACTGAACTACGTAACGATGGGCGACGCCGGTTCGAACCAAGACAACGCAAACACGGCGTTTCTTGGGCATTAGCTTACTATGGGGAACCTTTCCCCGAAACGTTATCTAAAACAGGTTAGCCGCTGAAACACATCGCTGCGGTAACCGTACCGTCATACACAGTTACTCCTATAACCCGGTACAACACACCAACACAGGAACTACAAACAAAACCCTGTGCCAAGGAGCTAAACATGCATGATGGGACCCTGAACAACAAATATTTAGTAGAACGTTCCGACGGGCAACAACGTTCAGAAGCCCGTTATTTCGTGTTGAATTATGCGAAAGATCCTTATGCGAGAGCAGCTCTTTTAACCTATGCCAACGAATGTTCTCAAACACATCCGACACTCGCGTCAGACTTGCGGGCTGTTGTTGCCTACTACACAGCTAAAGACAACCGTCGACGAAACGATCTGCCGTTAAGAGGTACCCACGGGGCAGGTGGCGAACCCTGGGGTGATGATGACCTTTTAGAAATTGTGGAACGTCGCACCAAAACCGACCAAGAGTTCAACGCCCGGCTACAACAACTACTCCAAAACCTCTAGCCACAAACCCCTGTTAGAAACTATCAAGCTGACAGGCGTTTCGTAGTTGCTGACAAACAATAGGTATACCCAACCGGTCCGAACTCTTCGGGGTGACTGTGCCCAGCCTGGGCTGTCAAAGATCGTTGAGCCGGGTGGTGTCACCCCAAACATTAAACACTGGGAGCGGCCTCGCAGGAGCGTGAGGTGTAGCTATTGGGGATCGTCTCGAAAGTGATGTTCTCTACCACACTGCGCGACCCGTGTCTTGCCATCAACCCCCGAAACAGGTCTTTTAGACTATACACCTTGGGTATTTATATCCCGATAGAGCTTTATGTAGATGTGGTAGTTGTTGGGTAGTGGTCAGAAACTTCCTCATGTTTGGGGGAGTGTTCAACCAAGCGGGGGATAGGGAAAGTTGTGACGCAAACTTTAGTAGCAACAAAACCGAAAAACACTGTGAAACATGTTCTGGTTGAGCAACGCAAACCGGACCGTGTTCTAATCCGTGACAACGAAACTGGGCCGGATACTCTACTAGCTGTTGGTAGGCAGTCATCTACAACAAAAACGGTGAAAGTCACAGCACTAGTTTTTGTTTCAGTTGTTTTAGTAGTAGCAGCCGAACACACCACCCCGCATGGGGCGCCTTATTGGGCTGGGGGCGCCATAGTTTTTCTAGGTGTGGTGGCGGCCACCTATATTTTATCCAGAGCACCCAAAACCTGGACCCCTTCCAAACTGGTGTGGTTGAAACGTTGGGTAGGGATGGTTTGTTTGACCAGCACCTGGGCAAGTCGTACAGTCCTTGGCCATCACCTCAACCAGCATGTTACTGACACGTCGTTTATGTATAGTCCTACCAAAGTTGGGAACCTGTTACTTTATGCTGGCTATCTACCGTTAGCCCTAGTCGCAGTGTTAGGGATTTACAGGGTCCGAAACCACATCCGAAAAACAGAATTGTTAGACACCTTGATAATCACAGGATCGTTAGCGCTCTTGGGTTGGGTTGTGGGTGCTGGTAACACTTTCATTGTTGACACCCCAGTAATCTGGTTACAGCACCAAACCTTAGCAGTGTATTGTTTAGGGGTAGTAACAGTTTTTGTGGTTACACTCCGACTGGTTACCGCTACAGCGCTCAGGCTCTTTGAATGGGCAGTGTTAGGTGCCATGTTGGCTGCACTAATAGGGGACTGGTTTATTCAGCTGTCTATACTTGCGGTCGCCCGCGATCAGACCCCGCCACTGTTCCCAACCGGAATGTTCTATGTAGTAGCACTAGGGTTGCTAATGGTTGCGATAACCCATCGCAGCGCCCAACAACCAGCCCACAAAAAACAAAAACACAATCAACAAACAATCACCAGCCGTGTCACCATAGCCGCAACAGCAATCACGCTCCTACTTTTAAGTATCAGCCTTGGGAAAAATTCGTTACTGTTCCAAAGCGTAGTAGTAGGCATAACTATCGTAGTTGTGGGTGCTATGACAGCCCGCTACTACTACACCATCACAGAGTTCAAAAAAGCTACCGCCGAAATCATGGCCGCCAGTATCTCCGCAAGAAACCATGTCGCCCAAGACCTGCACGACGGACCAATCCAAGAACTCTTGGCAGTACGCCTAGCTTTAGAAGGAACAGCAGCTGGGGAACAGCTATCTACTAAAATCAACGAAACAATGCTGGCTTTACGCACCTCAATGACAGCCCTCCGAGACGGTATCGACGGGGGCGACATGCTAACACAATCATTAGAAGTAGCGATCAACGATATGCAACGCTACGGGGTAATAGGTTTCCTAGAAAACAAAGCTTCCCCGAACCTTTCACACAAAACAGCGTCTCTAATCTATCGAAACACAAGAGAAGCGCTACGAAACGTGACCTGGCACGCTAACGCCAGCATCGTCACCGTATCAATCCTTAGCAGCCCCCACACCACCACCACAACAGTCACCGACAACGGTACCGGGTTCAACCCCACACAAGCCCAATCTAAAGCCGCTGAAGGCCACATAGGTGTAGCCTCCATGAGAGCCGCTGTCCTAGAAGCGGGCGGCCAGTTTTCACTCGGACCTAGACCAGATTCACAACCAGGTACCCAACTCGTGTTTTCAATACCAAACTAACAAACCCAAACCAAACCGTCCCCACAGCAATCACCTACTTGCGAAACCCACACCAACATTCACAATAAACCAAGTGCTTCTCACCAAGCACACCAACTCTAGATCGCTACTAGCAACATCGAGTTATCACAACCGGTGATCAAAAGTAGCGGCACCTAGGAACCGACTAGAGGGGTCACAACCCCTCTAGTCAAAACAAACACTCAAAAAGTGATTCGTGCGGGGACAAGCCGCGGAGGCTAGCTGGGTTCATAACCCAACATATTGGTAGGTTCGAGTCCTACCCCCCGCCACTAACGACCACCACAATCCCTACACAGCTGCCCTAGTTGTGTAGGGATTGTTTATTGTTGTGGTGTGCTTTGTTCAACCCAAACTGACAGGAGAGTGTTTCGGGGTTTGTTGATAGTTAGGTTGCGCTAACAGTAACGGCTACAATATCAACAAAGGAGTACTTTTATGTCTATGGCCGCATCAGCTCGCCGCACCGTCCAAGAGTACCGTAACACTCTTGACTGTACGGCAGAGACGTTAGAACTTGCGGAAGCTAAGTTCGCGTCGGCGTTACGTACCATCGCAACAAAAACCCCGTTGTTGCATGTGATTTTGTCCTTGACAGATCATGTGCCGACCACCAAGGTTGAAACGTTAGCAGTTCAGCTTCGCTCCGACGGTCTAAAATTTTTGGTGTATAACCCAAATTTTATTGTTGATTACGATGAGCAAGGCGCTGCTTTCTTCCTAGCTCACGAAGCCGAACATCTCTTAGCGTTACACCTGGAACGCGCGGCTGACAAGCCAGAGTTGTTGAGTGACCAATATTGGATTATTGCCACAGAAGCGATGAATAACCATTTTGTTAAAGAACTTCTTGGTGCCCCAGGGTTACCAAGAAATCTTAAAACAGGGGAAGAGTCCGGGGTAAACCCTACCAAAGTGTTTCAACAGTACCAGCGAAATTTGAAAGCTGCTGGGCTGGAACCTGTTACAGAAAAAGTGTTTTTGTCAACAGATGACACCTGCCGTTCGGAACTTGCTCGGATGACACGAGACCCTTCCGCTAGATCAGCGGTTTGTACTCACTTGTCGAACCCCGGCAACCAATCCGGATCGAAAAACAGCCAGTCAAACACAGATAGTGACAACGATTCTTCTTCAGAAAACCTTGAAGGTGGTTTAACGATATCGTCCGATGTTTTGGAAGACCTGATAGTTGACGCTATTCAACAAACAGCTCACGAAGCCCGTGTAAATGGCAACGCCCAAGCTGTTAACGAACTAACGAAACGGATGGAACGTGCCGAAGGTTCAGAAGAAGCTACCAAAATCTGGGGCACACATGCTGCAGGTGTGCGTGTAGGTGACCCTGTGGTTATTCGCACCGTTTCATATTGGGAACAGTATGTAACCAACAAAATAGCTTCAATGATACAACCCGATGAAAAACTAACCCAGCTTAAAAAGTTGGTGGCTATAGAACCACAACCGCCGTTCAGGTTTCGTGGGGAGTCGTTAAAACATCGTGGTGTTATCTGTTACGACACTTCTGGCAGTATGGGAGTACAGCTACTAAACCGCCTAAAACAACTCATAGGGGACGAAGATGGGCTTGAGATAGATTGGGTTACATGTGACACCCAAGTATATCGAATCAACCCAAACGAACCTTTACGAGGTGGTGGCGGTACCGTTTTTGAACCGCTGGTAGACTATGTTGAAGGTCGGATCGGTTTAGAAAACGAACCACCATTAGCGTACGAACCGGACTTTGTTATCGTGGTAACAGACGGCGAGTTTAACCCTATACATCCACAACACCCAGAAAACTGGGTGTGGCTAATCACCCCAGGGGGAACAGACTGGCCCCGTGATTATGGGATGGACTCTATCGTGCTAACACGCGACGACATCGCCGTGTTAATGTGACACACAAAGAAAACCCCTCCAATGTTTAAACATTGGAGGGGTTTTTGCTCTGCCACACACAAATCATGGTTGGTGTTGCTGGTTATAAACCTAACATTTGGTGTCGCACATTCACTACACCCCTAGGGGCTTGAAACAACTGCACACCGCGATCTAGTTTAGTTTCCACCGAACAATCAGCATACTCAGATCCGGTCCAAAACCGGGTAAAAACAGGTTTAGGCATCAACAACGCCCCAGCGAAAGCGTTAGCTTCCATGTCTTTACGGTCACGGCCCTTGCTGTAACGATAAAACTCGTTGGTTGTGTTGGAACAATGATCACACGGTTGGCGGTGTAACACAAAATGGCCGATTTCGTGTGCGATAGTGAAACGGTCTTTACGGTAAGACGTGTTTGAAGCGACAAACACTGTGAAGGTACCATCCGCTGCGACACGTAACGACACCGGGTTATCTTCGGTATCGGTTCCAACAGCGACCTTACCACCGAGCTTTTCAAGAAGTAGTTCCACATCAACCGGAACTTTAAAACCAGGACCTAAATAGGTAACAAGAAGTTCAAAGGATATTGTTTCAACATTTTCTGCTGTTACTACCATTTTGGGCACCTGACTTTACAACCGCAACAACTTACCGCTCTAGCGTGTCTACATCGACGTTGGAACGCACACAATAACCTGTGTCACAACACCACTGTTTCGTACCGGCACCGCAACACCGGCTGGTGGGCTCCCCAGAACAGCGAGCCAGCCAAAAAAACCGTATAAAGAAGACTGTACCCACCTGGGAACTATCAAGGGTAGCTGTGTCACTGGGTGGTTGAGCTGTCAGGCAGGGTTTGGTCCAGGGTTAAGGTTCTAAACACACGATATGTTTTGGTATGCTCGTAGCTTTGGAGGTTTGCGTCTGAAACTAATGCAACGACAGTAGCTGGCACTAACAAACCGATAAACGGTTCTACAAAGGAGTTATCATTAATGACCAGCGCACTGTTGGAAAAAGTCGGGAATCTGGATTTTGGTGTTAACGCCACCAACAAAAACCCGATTCCTGGGTCGACCATCGCGAAGATGGAAGCAACCCGCGAGATACTGTGGGCCATTGAAACAAAAACCCCTCTTCTTTTTAGAGGTTCGCCGGGGAACGGTAAAACCAGTTTTACTATGTGGATTTTGGAACGGCTCGGGTTCGAGGTGGTGTACATCCCCGCCCCGACAACATCGCCTGAGGCGTTGATCTATCCCGGTATCGCAGTTCATGACGGGGAACGCACAATCGACTTTATTTTGTGGGAAAAAATGTTGTCCCCCAACCCTAAAGTGATCGTGATCGATGAGCCTTCACGGGCCACGGTGGCGGTACGGAACCAGCTTTTAGAACTGGTGTTCAAAGGGACATTAGGGGACCGTAAAGTCCCAAACCTTCAAGGTGTTATAGCGTGTGATAACGCTAGCGCCGAAGATGGTTTAACAATGTTTATGGATTTTGCCTTGGCGGACCGGTTTCTTACTGTAGAAGTAGATTCACGCTCCTTCCCATGGCAACATGCCTTGGCAGCAAAGTTCCCTGATGTGGATTTAACAGATGTGTTTGAATATCACGCACGTTTAACACCACACATGAGAAAATTGTTGTCCCCACGAACTCTAGAGCACGTAATTTGGAACGCTTTAGAAGGGTTACCTTTGATTTGGGGGTTACCAATGCCCCGCGGGAAACGTGCTTTGCTGAGAGAACAGGGCAGCGACTCCCACGACTCTAAGGACCGGACCGAAGAAATATTAGGCCGGATAGCGTCCATGTTAGGAGCCCGTAACCCGGACTCGGTAGCGAACCAGTTCGACCGTGCGGTAGAAGCTGCTCTAAAAGCCGGAAACGGTACCGCCGTGTACCTAGAAGGCCCCCCAGGGTTTGCTAAAACGTCACGAGCGGAACAACTCGCCCACGAGTCAGGCTGTAACGTACTCGCCTTGTCGATCCCGACGGTTTCCCCAGAAAACCTGGTATTCCCAGAGTTAGCAGTAGGGGAAGACGGCGACGCCCGCATACGTGTCATTCTCACCAAGTTCTTTATGGAACCCGGAGAGAAAGTATTGGTCCTTGACGAGATTTGGCGGGGCTCTCCAGCAACGTCGAACGTGATCATGGAAATCGTTCAAGAAAAATCGTTAGGTGGAGTGAAACTTGAAGGTTTACGCGCAATCATAGCGTTAAACAACCCAAGAGAACTCGCAGGGTACCGGCTAGATGCAGGGTCAGCAGACCGGGCACAAGCCGACCGTTTCCACTCATCGGTAGAACTCGTAGCAACCTCGATCCCATGGGACGACTTTTTGCTACGAAAGTTTCATGAACACCAGCTTCAAGCAGAAGCTGTGATCCAATGGTGGAAAGAAGACCTGGACCCAGCCCAACGCAACCTGATAACGGCCCGTACAGCGGAACGCCTAATCGAACGGGCAATACACAACATGCCCCTACGACCGGCCCTGCCACACGTACAAGGCGAATATGTTGAAGTAGCGTTGTATTCGCTGGAAACACGTTTAGCGGAACAGATCGTCCCCAACCTGACATACATAACGAAACATCTAGACAAGTTTCTAAATGACATGGCAGATGGTGACCTGCACGCTATAACCACAGTACAATCGGCGTTTATCCATGCTGCACCGGTGCAGCTAGAAGAACACTACGACGCAGTAGTACAACTCTTCCTGCGTTTGTCCGAAGACTGGAAACTTCGCCTAGTGAACTCGGGCGAAAACCGGAACTTCTGGATCAACGTGCTAATGGCCGATCCTGAATAAAACAACTCTAAACAGGTATAACAGACACTCAAAAACTGTTATACCTGTTTTGTTTTGCCGCCCCACCGCTAACCCCTACGGGCCGTTCCACAGGTAAAAGCACCGTTTATGTTAGCTGACCCAACCCCTACCACCCATTTTCACACCAACAACAGCTACCAGATTATCTTTAGTAGGTGGTTCTTTACCTGCACATGAACGGTCCAAGTTTGTTAGGGGGCAACTGGGCAGGCTGATTCTTTAAAAGGCGTTACTACAACATCTTTGACTTAGTTGTTAGAGGTCTGTAACCCTGTGTTAAAAACAACGAAATAGTATTCTTTCGACCGAAACTGGTGATTGTGATCCCCAGTGAAAAACATCGCTGTGAGGGAAGCTATATTCGTCGTTTGAGATCATAAAACCTCAAACCAACAGGTTTGGAAAACGCTGTAAACCATGCTAACCCAGATCCACATAGATCGGAATGTCAAGAAAGATGGCCACAAAGCCGGCTCCTAGTTATTTGTGAGGGTGATAGGACAATAAACCCTCATGTCACCTACCACACCAAAACCCGCTACCCCTTCCTTTGTTCGTAGGGGTTTAACGCTTGTAGAAATCATTTTGGGTTTAGTGGTGGGTGCGCTTCTGGTGTTCGCAGCGTTTGTGTCGTACCAACAGGTTTTCACTAAAACCCGTGAACAAGCTGAGCTCGCAGCACTAAAGTCGGTGGCTCGTGAAGCACAAGCCCTGCTAGCCATATCGGGGGCAGATCGTTGGGATACCCAGGCTGGGCTCGATGCTGTGATCGGCGCGTTAGAAGACTGGCCAGCAACCCAAGCTGCTGGTGTTGCTGGGGTTTTCGCTGATGATAGTGACTTAGTGGTTACGGAAGCCGATGCTTGGCCTGGGATGTCTGAGCTCACCTTCACACGCGCCCCTAACACCTTGTTGATGGTTGTGGCGTTAGATGACGGGGCATGTGTAGTAACAGCACCTCCACACACGGGGACCATACAAGGCGGCTGTGTTTCGAACCTGGATGCCATTGGTGAAAGCTCTCCTTCCGAGGCTGTAACCAACCAACAAATACCAGGCATCAACAACACCACTGCCCAGCCAGAACAACCAGCCCCCACCACAACAACGGAACCAACCACCACCACAACGGCTCCTCCCACAACAACCACTATCGAACCAGAACCGGACCCAGGGTTTTGGGCCCAAATCACCGCGGGCAGTAACCACTCGTGTGGGATAACTACAGGTGGTGACGCTTACTGCTGGGGCAACAATACTTATGGCCAGATGGGGAATGGGAACACCCCCAGCCAAACCACACCGGTCAAAGTGGTAGGTAATCACAGTTTTGTGTCTATCACCGCTGGTGTTGGTCACTCGTGCGGGGTAACCACAGGCGGTGACGCTTACTGCTGGGGACAAAACAACTATGGTCAGCTAGGAAATGGGAACATCAGCACCTACGTTGGCGTATTCTCACCTGCCAAAGTTTCCGGCAAGCATACTTTTGTGTCTATCACCGCAGGCAACAACCACACATGTGGGGTAACTACAGGTGGTGACGCCTATTGCTGGGGTTACAACTACTATAGTCAGGTGGGGACTTGGACCGCTGGTGTCGAGCAATCCGCACCCATAAAAGTGCCAGGTAACCATAGCTTCATGTCTATCACTGCAGGCGGGAATCATACGTGTGGTGTGACCACGGATGGTGACACCTACTGCTGGGGCAACAATACTTATGGCCAGGTGGGGAATGGGAACACCAACCAGGAGACCGCACCTGGCAAAGTGATAGGTAACCACAGTTTTGTGTCTATCACTGCAGGCGGGAATCATACGTGTGGGGTGACCACGGATGGTGACGCCTATTGCTGGGGTTACAATACTTATGGCCAGGTGGGGATCGGGAACACGATCAACCAGCTTACGCCGGTGTTGGTGGTAGAACCTTGATAGTACAAGGCTATTGGTATCTAGGGAAATGTCATTTGGGCACCTTTAGCCTTGTTTAGGTTCAGGTTTTTGTAATCAACCAGGATGGTATAGGGACAAGTGGCACCCTCTAGTGTTTTGTTGTTTTCATAGTGACCATTACACACACGGTTTGTGGTATCAATTATAACCTTGTGTAGCAAGTTGAACTAGCACACAAAAGGCTAGCACACACCCAACACTGCCAGTCCTAAGAACAGGACGTACCTAAAAAAGTTTGGGACCCCGACGGTTGTTTCACACTTGTTTTAGCTGTGTGAAACAACAATATAGACGCTACACAATAACTGACACCCGTCTCTTATGTTAAGGAGCTGACACAGAAAATATTGAAAGTATGGTTTCACCAAACATTAAAATAAAAATTCGGCAACACCGCATCGGCACAACACCAAAACCCGGTGTTTTCGATGTGTATTACAACGAGAAACATATTGGTCAAGTCCAGAGACGCCCCTGGATAGCGGAAGGCTATTGGGGTGCTTGGGGTATCGGACCAACATCTGTGGGTTATGAAACTAAACGTGACGCTGTAACAGAACTAGTAGAACGACACGAACGTCAAACCGCTAAACATAAAGAACTTGAAAAACAACTCGGGTTGGAACCATTGAAGCTGCTTTAAGAGCTGTTGGCGGAACACCACAAAACCAGCACCATAACCAACGTGGAACATTCCCCAAAACCCGTGGTCGGAGCCACCTCAACCATGAACCGGTCCGACCGCCAAAAACCCAACACACATCTGGGACACCACAACCCCGCCTGGTTTGAGGAGCTACCCGTCGAAGGTGACACCCAACCAACTATTGAACTATTTGGCCACAGCGGGTTCTACCCACAAACCTTATACGCTGTTAACAATCCTTCTACCCCGGACAAAAAACACCAGATTATACGTTCTGTTATCGGCGGGTTCATAGGAGGGTTTGTGGCTTTAGTGGTGTTGTTCTTTTTACAGGTAGGCCCGCAACTGTCCCCCTATGTAAAAATTGTTCCGGGGCCTGTTACCAACTTGAAACAAGCGGTAACTATTAACAACGCGTTAGCGTCTTATGAAACCGAAAACCCTATCCTGTTCACCACAATCCAAATAGAACCCTTAACTTGGCAGGCATGGTTGGGAACAAAACTACCATGGGCAACCAGCGTAGAAACCCAAAGAACAGTTGGTTTAGGGGACAGTTCAGACACACAAATCAACGCCCACATCCAAATGGTTGAATCTAAAACGATTGCTGTACAAACAACCCTGCAACATCTCGGTATCCCGATCCCAGAGGGTTACGGTGTGATTGTAGGTTCCACAAAACCACAATCGCCAGCTGAACACGCCGGACTCAAAACAGGCGACATTATTGTGGCTGTAAACAACGAACCTGTCCAACAATTTGAAGACCTGATCGGTTACATCGAAAAAGCTGGAGCTAACAAACAAATCCAAATAACACTCCAACCACCCAACCAACCCAACGAATCCTACACTGTGACCTTAACCGTAGGTCCCGACGGTAAAATCGGGGTCGAAGGTGCTACCGCCACCCCACCATTTTGGTTAGACGCCGAAACAGGAAACGTTAGCGGCGGCTCGGCAGGGCTCATGTTAACTTTAGCGTTCCTCGACGCGTTATCCCCAGGGGACCTAACTGGGAATCATGTGCTTGCTGGGACAGGAGCGATCCTAAATGATGGTTCTGTAGGAACAATCCGTGGCGCGGCCCACAAAGTTGTTGGGGCACAACAAGCCGGTGCCGACATATTTTTTGTGCCAACCAAAAACTATAATGAAGCGCTCACACACAAAAACAACACACTAATGTTGGTACCTGTTGACACCTATCTAGACGCATTAGAATGGTTGTGTAACAACGGGGCAACCGACGAGCTTTGTGAAACACTATGAAATGACAAACCAACCGTCTACACCAAACACAAAGCAACACACACAACACCTAAACAGTGACAACCCCGGCCAAGGTTGGTTCAAAAACGTGGAACAGCAAGAAACAGAGAGCAACACTTTTGGGATGCCTGGTCAACGTCGAGCGCAACACCCTTCATTTGGCCATCAAACAACACTGCACCGGCCGTTAGTGTTACATAACACAACCAGCCCAGGACAAACAACCCAACCTGGTGTCACAAACCCGACCTCTAACCAGACCCGCCCGCTACGGGTTGTTTGGTGGTTTGTGTTAGCCACAGTTGTGTTAGTTGTTGTTATCCTCGGGCTTAGATAAAACAATCTCGCCCCGTTTAGTGGCCACAACTAAAGCGTCCGCCAACCTAGATACCCCTAATTTTCGGTAGATAGTTCCTAAACGTTTCTTGATAGTCCAACGTGAATAGTGCAACATCCGAGCTGTTTGGGAAACCCCTTGTTCCGCTGTTAAAAGCAACAAGTCACGTTCGCTGAAAGTTAGCAAAGGTTCTGGTGTGTAAGCAGCTGGCACACCACTGGCTGGCAGCTCGTGCTGTTCAGTACGTAAAAACCCTTGTAAAACATCTGGCGATAACACCAGCTTACCGGTAGTAGCGTCACCAATAGCGTCCAAAACATCAGCGAAACTAGCGGTCTTTACCAGGTAGCCCCCAGCCCCTTTAGATAACGCTAACTCCACAATACTACTATCAGCATGCATGGTAAGCATCAGTACTGTTATCCCAGGCACAGCTTCCACCAACGGTTCTATAAGATCGACACCTAAACCTGAAGGTAATGTGTGATCAAGTAAAACAACATCAGCACCACTAGCAACAATAGCGTCAAGAGCCCCAACCGAATCGGTTAAGGCACCCACCACCTCAAAACCTGCTTCTGACAGCGAAACCTGCAAAGTTTGTAGCAATGATTGGTGGTCTTCCACCAAAAAAATCTTCATACCGCCCAACCCCACCAGCTGAACCGAATACTAAGAACTACCAGGATAGTCACGGTAACCCCCTAGGTCACCTTAAACAGGTATCAGACTAGCGTACCACTGACCGGGCGACTAACGGCACTCACCAACAACACCCGAGGTTTACACACAAACCGGTACAAGAGTAGCGGTGTTCTACAAAGTTGGGTTGGTATCGTAGGCGACGATAGTAGCTAGTGTGCAGCAACCACATTCTCTAGTGGGCACTCTGGTCACAACTAACTTCGGGACGGACTCTTTGGTCCGTACCCCTAAATGGGTAGCTAACTGGTTAGCCAAAATTCATTGTGACCCGTCTACTAGCGATGCTGATAGGAGTGCGATAGCGCACCACGCACGAAACCTGCCAAAAACAGGGTGTTGTTTGTTTGGAACTTCCGACGAAAACAACCCCAGTTTTGACGGTACAACACCGTTGTGTGAATGCCGCTACATAAAAATCGCTGAAGAACTCCTCAACGAGTACACCCAACACCCAACATTACGTTGGGGACAGGTCTCGTCGCTGTTTAACCTTCCCAATGAAACATCCGGGTTGTTACACAGCAAACATGCACAGCAACAAAAGTTGGATCATCTTGTTTGGGCCGCTCAACAAGCAACCGTGCCGTTCGTTCTAGAAACTGTTGCTAAATGGGTGAAAACCAACTTTACAACACCACAACCCAACGCAGCTTCAACAGTAGGGTTGGTGGACGGTAGGGACGCCGCACGAAGTTTTGAGACGTGGCTAGTTAACACTATCCTCACAAACCATGAGGTAATACGGCAACACGTAAACAGGCAGCTAGCTAACCAACAACAAAATCCGAACCTTTACAACATCCAGGTGAACAGGTTCGAAACGGTTTCTGGAGGGTCAAACACAACCCGCGCACCTTGGGATATAACCCTACAGCTACAACTTGTAGGGCCAGACCCAACACAAAACACAGTTTTTGATATCCATATAAACATCAAAAACGTGTTAGGGGACCAGGCGTGCAACACGGGCGGTAAAGCCATGTTTGACTGGGTTTTGTTAGGCGACATTAGAGGAACACCAACTGTGATCCAATCATTTGCGCAAGCGAAACACCTCTTAGATAATGGGGACCGGTTACCAGCAAATGACTACTGGTTTTGGGTGTTCGAAAAAACCAGAAACCCTGACGAACCTTTCGGGGAAGTGTGGATATCTTCACTTTTGAGCGCTGACCCTGACAAAGCGTTCGTGTACAACCCTACCCAAACGTTTCCTGGTGTTCAGGCCCGGTTCGAAACCGCGGCGAAAACACGAGAACCGTTAGCAACAGCAGGGGAAAGCCGGCTCCGGTTTTTACGGTGGCAACGCTCCAACCATTTCATGGTCTTATTTGAACTAGCTCAACATTTCGGGCCGAGCGACAAGATCAACATCGAAAAAATGGTGAGCCGCGAAAACGTTTCGGTCGAATATTTAACATCGTTACGAAACGCGTTGCTGGAAGTAAATAAACAACACAAGCTTCGATAATTAAACGGGCTTAACTGTTACTACGGGTGAAACAACGATGTTTGTTGTTTCACCCGTTAGTTGTTAACAACCCTTTCGTGTCAACACGACACAAATCTGGACGATGCCCCTTATGGCATCTTCCCACCAAACCCAACTGGGACAGTTTTTTACGAAATCACCTAAAGTACAACAACTAATAGCAAACCTCATCCAGAACCCCACCGGACATGCGTTAGAACCTTCCGCCGGTGAAGGCCACCTAGCCCAAGCCATCGGACAACACCATCCGGCACTGACCCTCACTAGCGTAGAAATTGATGGTGAGCTCCCCTGGGTAGGCCCCAACCGTCCAATCATCACCGATTTTTTTGTGTGGGCAACACAAACCACGAAACGTTTCACAACAATTTTTGGTAACCCGCCCTATGTGGCCTGGAAAAACGTCACAGACCAAACAAAACAACACTGCCACGAAATTAAACAAAACTATTCTGGCAAAACAAACCTGTACCACCTTTTCATCGACCGGTGTATAGACCTGTTAGAACCCAAAGGGGAACTGATCTTTATCGTTCCCAAAGAATGGTTGTACGCGACCGCAGCAGCACCGCTACGCCACAAACTTTTAACCCATGGGGCCATCACACACCTAGTTGATTGTGGCGAAGAAAAACTGTTTGGTGACGCTACACCACCAGCACTCATAGTGTTCCGCTACCAAAAAAACACCCAACAATCCACAATCAAATTCGCCAAAACTATAGACACAGCCTTAAGCACAACCTGGGATCGTCTAAAGTTACATACCAACGCCGATCGATGGATACTACTTGAAGAGTCCTTAGCTACACAGATAGCTTCCTGGGGACAGTTCAAAGACCTCTTCGACGTGAAAGTAGGGTTAGTTACAGGTCTTGACCGGGCCTACAAAACCGGTCCTGACTGTGTAGAACCAGAAGCGACACAAACACAAATAACCACCAAAAAAACGGTGGAACATTTTATCAACGTCAACTGGGCAAACACCGAAACAGAAATACCTCCCCTAGCGTTAAAACATCTCCAAACATGGAAACCTCAGCTACTAAACCGAAAAATAGCGGACTTTAACGAAAACAACTGGTGGAAATATGGGGCGGTACGTAACGAAGCGCTCATGAGTTCAAAAACCAACCGGTTTTATGTGCTCGCCAAAACCAGAAACCCGGAACCATTCTTTGAAAACCCGCAAGGTAGTGGTGCCTACACCGGGGGAGTGCTTGGTGTGTTTATCAAACCGCATTGTGACACACCCGTAGCGTCCTTGGTAGCGGCCGCTAACAGTGCCTTGTTCAGACAAGTCCTCGAAGCAATGTTTTTAACCACCGGAGACCGTTTATCGTTACAACCCAAAACGTTAGAAGAAGCGCCTTTTCCTACAACACCAGAAGGTATCGAAACGTTAGCAGCAACCAACAAAAACACACCTTAAGGCCAGCTACGGTGAACAAAGACACGGTTAAATCAATGGCACCCACAAAACTATCAGTGTTCCAAAAAAAACTTGGGCAACACAAAACCAGGGCTAAACAACGAGGAACAACACTGTTAGAACAGGTGTTGACCTTGACTTTAACTATGGCGTTAACCATCACTCTAGGAGTATGGCTGTTAAATCTGGGGACCACTATCAAACCAGACAACCAAAAGTTTGGGACCTACCCCAGAAATGTGTCGGTTTTAAAAACCAGGTTTCAGGATGACATCAACCATCTACAATCCTGTGATAAACACCAAAGTGTCAACCCGCTAATCATGTTATCACCAACCAAGGTTGTGCTGACTGTGACAGACGAGACTCAACCAGGGAACGTTAAACAAATCGGATGGGAATACATACAGGAACCGGGCAACAGTTACACAAAACTGGCAAGAACCGAAACCGCTTCGATAGAAAATTGTGAAGAGCTTCTACAAACCCCACCACCACAAGTCACCCTTGAAGAACACTTAATGGTAAACACCGGGCTTGTGGATGCATACTTTACCGGATGGGCCGAAAATCAGTTGTACGATTTCACCGATAGTGAAGGTGTGTCGTGTGTAGAGGACAACACAAACCCACAGTGTGCCCTAGACCGGCTTGTCCTCAACATTATAAACCCACCAAAAATTGGTGACGACCATACACGCATAGAGACCCACATCCCAAGATAACTACAGCGCTCAGATTTTGACCGCTGTTGGGGTCGCTCAACATCACAGACAACACCATAGGCCCCTAAACATCTGTTTAAAAAACGGTTTGTGGAAACCGTTTGCCTTATTATTCGGGTAGGTCACCAGAGATACCAGCTGGCCAAAACTCGTTGATAAACCGGGAAGGGTTGTCTTTGTTTGCTACGATCACAAGTTGTTGTGAAGCGCGTGTGATAGCAACATGAAACACACGGCGTTCTTCTTCCAAATTTGAGGCTAACTGGTGGGGGAACAATTTGTTGTTTAACCCCACAACCACCACAGCAGGGAACTCTAAACCTTTTGCTCGATGGACAGAAGATAACCGGACCCCATCTGGGTTTTCTTTCTGATGTAAATGTTGCGATAACCAGCCTTCTAAATCACCGTCTTCGATGTGGCTGGCAGCTAAAACAACCGCTTCAACATCGTCAAGATGTGCTGATGCCCCAACCGGGCTTGAAGAGTCAAGTTTAGCTAAAGCGTCGTTAAGTCCAGTGTGTTGTTGGATGTGGCGTAAAGTTTGAACAAGATCGCCGCTACTACCAAGTGTTGCTAAAAGCGAAACAATGTTTGCCCCATCTTTTAGTTCGCGTGTCAAAAACTCGGCGGTAACCGAAAGACGCGAAGCTAACATAAACCGTTCTTTTCGAGAAACAACAAACTTTGATCTTGCCAAACACTCTGCAACCACAGAACCCTCCCAAGGCCCCACAGGGTTACGGGCACAGCGGTACCAAGCCAGCAAAGCACGCACACCAGCTCTAGACAACAGTTGCGAACCTACAGTATGGACCACTGGAATATCTCTGGAGTCAAGTTCCAGCTGTAACCCTAAAAGCTGGCTGTTAGTCCTCGCAAGAACAGCAATATCGGCAGGTCGCGTTCCAGTGGAAACCCAACGAGATATCGTGTCGGCAACAAAACCAGTTTCTTCGTCACTAGCACAATACTTGATAGCAACCCCACCAGGGTTTGTTTTATGTGCCACAACCGTTTTAGAGATCCGTTGCCGGTTATGAGACAATCCCAGGTTGACCGACTCTACCACACTTGGATAGCAACGATAGTTGGTGGTCAACATGTGGTTGGACGACCCAAAAAAATGGGTGTCGAAATCGATCAGAAAATTAGGGTTGGCACCCATGTAAGAATAGATACATTGGTCGTCATCCCCAACCGCGAACACCTGGGCTGTAGGACCTGCTAACAGTTTCAAAAACAGAAGAAACGCTGGTGTTAAATCTTGAGCTTCGTCTACCAACAAATGCCGGCAACGACGTTGCGCTCCACGCCGCAAAGCAGGGTTTGTGAGCAACAGTTCGATCGCTGAATAAACCTGATCATCAAAATCGGTAACCCCCAACGCTTTCATCCGGGACCGGTATTTGAGGAACCCCGCAGCGAACCCTGGGATATCTTGTTGTCGTTTCTCAACAACCTGTGGTGATACAAGACCTAACCGTACAGTGGCTAAAGCATCAATATACGGGCCGAACGGGTCAGTGTTTTTCACAAAAGGCACATTGAAACACTCTGCTAAAAGTGCTCGCCGTTCATGCTCATTCAAAACTTTTGCACGTCCCCTACGCCGTAGCAACGCATAAGCCAACGCATGGATAGTTTTGATTTGGGTCAGATCGTTAGAACCTATCCCTAACCGGCTACCCATCTCTTTAGCAGCTTTCGTGTTATAAGCCACAGCGGTGATTAGCCTGGGCGACAACCCACAAACATCCCGCAAAAACTGGGTACGAGCTGTCAACACACGGGTTTTACCGGCACCAGCCGGAGCTAAAACCCTAGCCGGCCCAACCCCATGCAACACCGCAGCACGCTGATCGGGTGCCAAAGACATCGTAGGAACACCCCAACGCAGCGGCGACAAACTACCAGCGTCAACTTCTTCACGATGTAGGAGACGTAACCCCCCGGCTTCTACAAGAGGTCCCCTGGGTCCCGCATCAACCCAAAACCGTTCCCCACCAACCACAACATCACCCACACCATCCACAACTAGCTCAGCACCCAAGTTGTGGGCATGATGCGACCACCACCACATAGGGTCTCCGCTGCGAACATCCACATTGTTAGCAAACACAAAGAACGCTAAACGTTCTTTCACGAACTGGAAAGAAGCCCCCAAATGGTATGGTTCTCTGGTTTCAGTTTCTGGTTCTACTAAAACCTCGTCATCAACTTCTAACACTACCACTACCGGCACACGGTGTAACCACGCTGTATGTAACCGTTTAACACGCGAACGAAGATGGGCTGTATCCAGATCAGATATTTTAACAACAGGTAGGTGTTGTGCCCATGAAGGGACAGGGCCTTTCGTGACAAGACCTCTACCTAGTTCTGGTGGGCCTAAAACCATATATTTACAGGCTCCTAACTCGAATGACTCCTCCTAAAGTGCTCACACCCCTTGATTCGGCAAACAAACCCAAACCGACCGTCACCAAAACCAAAACCCAAACGGCCCTGTTTAGATTGTGACACCTAAAAACCGTTTTAAGGTTTGAGGCAAGAACCTCAAGTTCTGATGCCCGCATGCCTATATCTGGGGGGCTGTTGCTCGTCAGTGGTGGTTCTGCGCAGCGGTAACTATTGTTAAAAGGTCTTCCAACAACTCACCGGCCAGCTTATAGTTTTCGACGGTTAGTTTTAGAGGTGTTTGGTTCGCTATCGGGTCTTTCACCGCTAAACGGGTAGCTGTTAAAGCCCGAGCGACATCCCAAATTTGGAACGCGTTCCACCGCTGCAGCGGTAACCAGCGAAGTGCTGTGGATAAAACCACCACCCGATTTTCGGCTAAAGTTTGGAACTGTTGCGGTTCGGTCGCTACTAAAACAGGGTTGGTTGTTGTGTTTGGTGAGCTAGAAAGTGTGTTTATGGTTTGAACCAAAACAGTTTGTAACGTCTTAACAACATAGGGTTCCCAAAGAAGGTCAACACTTGTTGGGGTTTGGGTAAGATCGGTTTTGAACCAGCCTTTAGGGGAAACTAAAATAGAACTTCCAGGGAGGTTAGGGTTGGGGTCGGTCGGTTCGGAGTCTGGATCGTGGTGTGGGACGTGTGTGGTCATAACGCCATCCCGTTTGAAGCTTTAATACCAGCGGTTAGGAAACGTTCCAACCAGTCCTCACATTCAGAAAACGACCCAGAAGCAACTACAGACTCACCAGTTTGGGTGATCTGGGTTGTTAACAATGATGCTTCTTGGTATGTGATGTGTAACACTTGGGTCAATACGTAGGTGAGATAGTGGACACTGTAGAGGGTGCTGTGGGAAACAACCACAACAAAAGGTATTTCAAAATCAACAAAAAGACCTTCATCTATCCGGTCCAACACAGCCATGAACACTACTTCCGATCGTACGACCAAATCCTCTGTCTATAAGAGTGCCTAAATAGCACCGGAACGGCTTGCAAGGGTTTCCCAACACAGCCCCTAGAGTTTGTTGAGGGTTGTTCCACCAGCGAAGCGACCCGTATCAGGGTCTATGGTGTGTTCTAGGGTGCTGGCGTTGTTTGAAGTAGGTCCCTTGGTGGTCTCCTAACACGCAGCCACAACAGTAACGTTTTGTGGAACGCATGCTTATCTTGTGTGAAAAACCATCTGTCGCGGCAGATGTGTCTCGGGCGTTAGGAACAAACACAGAACAGTTCCGTAAAACCAGCTGGGGTTACGAATCACCCCGATGGCTTGTCACCGCGGCGGTTGGGCACCTGGTTTCTGAACTACCCCCAGAAAAATATGATGCCACCTACAAAACATGGTCGTATGAACATTTACCGATCATACCTACCAAGTTTTTATATCAACCTAAAAACGCTGATGCTGCTAAACGACTAAAAACTGTTGCAGAGCTGATGCGCCGTGAAGATGTCACAACCATAATAAACGCTTGTGACGCTGGTCGAGAAGGTGAGCTGATTTTCAAACTCATCTACCAATATGCGCGTCTAACACCACAAAAAACAGTGTTGAGGGCCTGGTTTGCTTCAATGACAACCCAAGCTATCCAAACAGCTTTCAACAATCTCAAACCTGATGTGGAACTACTACCCCTTGAAACTGCTGCTAGATGCCGAGCAGAAGCCGACTGGCTGGTCGGTATGAACGCTACCCGAGCAGCAACAACAACATTAGGTGGTCAACGGGTACTACTTTCTTTAGGACGGGTCCAAACCCCAACCCTTGCCCTGGTGGTAACACGAGACCTGGAAATAGAAACGTTTCAACCCGAGAACTATTGGAAACTTAAAGCGACCTTTACACACCGAAACGGTACCTATGAAGGCTACTGGTTTAACCCCACCAAAAACCCGCAAAACAAGTTCGACAAAGAAACCGACGCTACAGAAACCCTCGAAAAGCTTCGCCAATACAAAAACGGTGCTATAGAAACGGTTGAAACGAAACCTGAAACGATCAACCCACCAAAACTTTTCGACCTCACCGAACTGCAACGCGCCGCCAACAAAAAACACGGTTTAAGCGCCGCGCAAACATTAAAAGCAGCGCAAAGCTGCTACGAAATACACAAAGTGTTGTCTTATCCGCGTACGGATAGCAGCTACATCACCTCCGACATGGCCCCGGTGATCCCCAGCCTATTAAACCATGTAGCTAACAGCGACCCGGACCTGTATCGACCGTTAGTTGAGCTTGTCACAAACCAAAACGAACTTCCAATACAAACCTTAGTAGCAGACCACAAAGTCACTGACCATCACGCCTTGTTACCTACAGACACAAACCATGACTTAACAAAACTTAGCACCCCTGAACGTCAAATCTATGATCTGGTAGCTCACCGGCTGATCGCAGCACTTTTACCAGCCCAAAAAAAGTTACGAACCACCATAATCACAACTTTAACCCCCGAGCTAGAAGACCGGTTCAAAACAACAGGAACACAAATAATTGTGAACGGTTGGAAAGATGTTGAACCAGACACAAAAACAACTCCAATCAGTGACGAAGACCAAACAGAGTTGTTACTCCCACAAGTACAAAAAGGCGATCCGGTCGACGTGTCCGAAATGGTTAGCACCAAACATGTTACTAGCGCACCGAAACATTTCACAGAAGCAGCGCTGCTAGCGGCCATGGTCGGCGCCGGCAAACTTGTGGAAGACATAGAACTTAGTGACGCCATGAAAGGAACAGGTTTGGGAACCCCAGCAACAAGAGCAGCGACGATAGAAACACTTTTAGGACGCGAATATTTAACCCGAGAAAAAAGAATCCTTAAAGCAACAAGCAAAGGTCGGGGTTTGATCTTAGCGTTAGGAAACAACCCGCTTGTTCTACCTGATCTGACCGGGCAATGGGAACGACGGTTAGCGCAACTCGAAAAAACAGCTCCGAACGAAGCGTTAAAAACAGGGCAACAGTTCTTAGTAGATGTGAAACACTTCACCAAAGAAATAACAGACAGTTTCAAAAACGCTAGCCCTGACCAGCTTCGCGCCGGCCGACGAGTTTTAACCAGCTGCCCAGTCCCACAATGCACCGGTTCGATAGTTGAAACAGCTAAAGCCTATGCGTGTGACTCGTGGCAAAACCAAGAAAACCCTGGCTGCGGGTTTGTGTTTTGGAAAAAACAAAACAACAAAACAGTAGGGGAAACACAGCTCTACAAATATGTGGACGGTGTAACCACCGGAAAAATAGTTGTTGAACCCCCACCAGATGGTACCCCGCTAGGGGAGTGCCCTTCACCTAACTGTCAAGGACAAATCAAAGAACGAGCCAAAACGTATGGTTGTACGTCTTACAGGTCCCCTAAAGAACCAGGTTGCGGTTATCTACTATGGAAAACAAACCCGGATGGCACACCCCTAGACCGTGCCAGTGCCACCAAACTTATAGCGACCGGCCAAACCAACAGCAAACCGAAACCTTTAGCGTTTAGGGCGTGTCCTCGTTGCGACGGCACCATCAGAGAACGAGACAAGGTGTGGTCCTGCGATAGCTACAAATCACCCAAACACCAAGGATGTCGTAGCACTGTTTGGAAAACACGTCGAGATGGCACCACGGTAACATCCCAAGAAGCACACGAACTGTTCGAAGCAATGGTAGGCACACCCTCACCCCAACCGTTTAAACGCAACAAACGGTCCCCCCGAAAACCATCCAAATAACTCTCACCCGAAACAAACACACAAATCGAGAATGTTATGTTATACCACCAAACCCGAAAACAAACCCGTGAAACCCACCAAGCACACAACCCAACCCGATGCCAATGGTGCGGACGGCTAATCGAAACATACCCCACCCCTAGCTGGGACCCGACAGCCACTTTTGGGACGAAACAATCTGTTGAACATAACCCGGTGAGATACTTTGGGAACGTCACCTGTTTTAACGGTCAATGTGTGACTGGCTATAACACAACACTAAACACCGCCAGCTAACACCACCAGCACCGGACGATAACAACCCCAACAATATCCTGTGTTGTCACCTGCCCTATTGGGGTGGCCACCAAAATTGGGTCAACCCAAACAAAGATGTGGGCCACCTAGATGGTGATGGAAACAAAAAGGTTTGTCGGGTTGGTCACAAATGTTAGCACTAGGGGTAAAGACATGTTGATAACAACCACCTAGTTGTGTGCATGCCACGCAACTGTTGCCTTTAGGAGGCTCCCCTTATGAAATTGTCTTTACCAAAAACAGTAGCAGTGTTAGCGTTAACATTTTTAACAGCAGGTTTTGCGGGGAACGCACAAGCAGCCCCCCAACAAGACACCTCCGAAAAGTTAACATTAGCAAACAGTCATTGTGTGGTACGGGTAACAGACCAGCAACCGGACGGCGAGTACGTGTTAAGCGACCCTGCATGTTATGAGACGTTGACAGAACTGAACACGGCTTTAGGTTTCCAAAACCCGGATAACGAAAAAAGTGTTGGCAAACAAATCAGAAACCAAACCAAAGTAAACAGCGACATGTTATCGTTTTCCCAACCAGCGATGACCATGGGCGCTGAAGAAGAACCAGAAGAGTGGGTAATAGGACGCCACTATGACTACCTAGACTGGATCGGGCCTCCCACCTTTACCATCATGGGCTCTGACTGTGCCGGTGGCTACATTTCCCTCTATGGGCATCTGTGGGATCGTCGTATCAGCTCAACTATAAATGGGTGCGAACTGATCACACATTTTGATGGGTACAACATGTTGCCAGACATCTACGGTGGTGAAACCACCTTCGCTCCTGGAGGTAACTTGACCACCCTCAACAACAGAACAAGTTCTGTGCAATACTTCAGTTGGGACCTAAACTAAACCAGCCTTTGTAGGTGTTTAGCTGGGTGCGAGCAAAGACCTATGACCTTGGGCACCATTGTGGTCTATGGTCTTTCGGAACGACGCCACTGCGGATGGGGACCTTGTTACTTTGGTAGTGACAGGGAACCCGTCCGCATATGGCGAACTGTACAGACGGCACAAAGATGTTGTGTTCAAATATGTGCTGTACAGAACAGGTTCCCCCGAAGAAGCTGCCGACATCACAGCAGAAACGTTTACAGTAGCGTTAAAACGTCTCTACAACTACAAACCCGAAAAAGGAACGTTTCAAAGCTGGGTTTTAGGGATAGCGTCGAATTTAACAAAAAAGTTTTTTAGGCGACGCACCGTAGAAGCCAAATATCGCAACAAACTAGCTATCACAACCCCACCGGATTTATTGGAAGAGTTTGTTGACATCGCAGCCTACAAAACTGTACACCCACACCTAAAAAACGCGTTGGATGCTCTGCCACGCTCCACCGCAGAAACAGCTTGGCTTCGAGTTGTTTTAGGTTTCAGTTACCAAGACATCGCACACATTACCGGCGTGACAGAAGCCACCGCACGCAAACGTGTTTCCAGGGGACTGCAAACCTTGAAACAAAAACTGGCATCCGAATACACATTATTATCTGAACTGTTAGGAAACTAGTGTTGCCTTTAGAACAACAGCTGGTCGCCGCAGCGGCACAACTGTACCCGAGAGAACCCAAAACAAACTGGTGGAAACCTGTCACACAGGTTGGTCTCAGCGTTGTTCTTATCTGTCTCGCTACTTTTGTGATGACCACAACTAACCAGGACACTGTAACAGCTGATCTGCCCACCCCTTACACCGTGATCCGTATCAGTAACACCACCCACACCAAAGAAGAGTTAGTGAAGCTCATTACCAGCCATGACTTGCGATGGGACATTGTGGAAATACCGGTCCCAGCCGAACAGGTAGGGCAAATAATTTATGTTAACAATCTTTGGTTACAATCTAACCCTGATTACGTTTCGATCCGGGGGACACCTGAGCTAGGTACTTTAACTCTAGGGCGTGACCCCATGCCTGGGGAAGTTATTGAAGAAACGTTACAGACGGTCCTGCCAAACGTTACCGGAGATTGCCAGGCGTGGTTCGGGCGTAAGTTGAGCTCCATAGTTGAAGAGCTAGAAACCCTCGCAATACTAGGTGTTGATGTGGCTTATGTCGGTCCCAATGACGGGATCATAGTGGGTGTTACAACACCTGACACCAACAAAATTGTTGTTGCGACGGTAGAGCTCTCTACCTTCAACGAGAAACTGTGGAACACTGTTAACTGCAACCAAAATAGTTAGCCACAGTCGACCAGAGAAACTAGGTGTTGTTGTTAAACGGTCACAGCCCGACAAGATGTTGAGCAACCCATTCAGGTACTTCTTGTTGAGCAACAACTTCGATAACATCTTGGAAAGGGCGAAGCTTCGGATCTCCACACATGAAACCGGACCAGCCAGACACACCGAACGTTTCATGATCTAACCACATTCGAAACGCTGTCTCTATATTCGCTGCAGGATCTAACGGTTCTAACGTTTCAGGTAAATACTTGTCGATAGCCCCAGTGTCTAGTTGGAACAACCCTTGCCCGGTTTCTAACTGTCCGGTTTGGGGATGGGGCGACTCAAAATATTTGCCGTTGAACGCTACCGCTGCTGGGTTAAACCCAGAAGCACAGTTCGCTACAAGTAGCGCTTCCGTCACAATCGTCACAACATCGTTTTCAGAAAAGCCTTGTGTTCGTAACCCGCAACCCCAAATCGTAACAATCAGCTGTGGCACAGTTTTGTTTCGATTAGGGTCACAGTCACTAGCCAAATCGGACTCTAACGGAATAGCTAACTCAAGATGGTTTGGGCTGTTTCGTACAGGGTTGGTAAGCCCATAGGTAGAAAGTCGTGACACAGGAATCGTCTCTGAGGGACAAGGTAGCTGGGCACTGAACGTACCGTTGTCTAAACAACCAACGGTTTCGTTAAGCCACGCTAAAACGTCAGGATCTGGTTGGATATCAACAGCGGTCCCGGCACAATGTTTAGACCAACACTGGGTTTCTGTAGCTGGTGTAACCCATTTTAAAGCCTGTTCAACTCCACCATAATATTTTGTGGCCCGTTCAAATCGGGCTTGTTGTTCGGTGGTGGTTCGTAACCCGTCAAGAAGTTTTATAGAAATACCAGCCGCACCAGCATCCTCACAAAGAATGTTCATAAGCGCTGCCAGTTCGACCAGCATCAACACTTTTGGTGTGCCACACTGGTCCGGGTAGTCAAGTTCCCATGTTTCGGGGGCTGCGACCGGATTATGGGAACCCATCCCTGTTTGTGCCAACGGTAAATGTTTATACCACACAGGACGCACAGCGTTATCCCCAACTTCGAAATACAATGTTGAAGAACGATAAGGGGAAAGTAACGGTAGCCGTGTTGGAAGATCACAGTTCGTGTCCCAAAACACTAAAACTTTCCAATAGGCGCGTTCTGTGTTGTAGGGCAGTTCAGCAGCGATCGCTGCTACTGTGCGATAATCATCGCAATGGGTGGCAGGTACCCCCACAAAGAACGAAACCCACCTGTCACGATTATGGCTGGTAACAGCAGCTTCCATTATTTGGGCTGCAGTGGCGGCAACAACACCAGAATCGGGGTGGTGTGTCACAGCTTCTTGTTCAAAGTTGTGTAACACATCCTCGGTCAATAAAGCGTCACCACCAAGATACGGTTGCCACCAATCTGGTGCCCACACATCCGGCGGGTCAAAGTGTTGAACAACAGCTAAAGACGTTTTATCTGTGTTTGTACAGCTTGCTAACACCCCAACAAAAAACAGGACCAATAGCGGTATAAACCAACGTAGGGACCGGGCTGGGCGCATGGTTGTGTGTGCGTCACACCTTAGTAGGGTCGACCCTGCGGACGGTGTAAGGGTTTTTGTAGATGGGTGCAATATGGACAAAATCATTGTAACGGTACGTGTGTACCATCCAACCGTCCGCTAAAACCATGGCCACGTGACCAGGCGACGAAAAAATAAGATCCCCAGGTTTTTGTTGAGAACTATCAATTTCGACAGCCCAACGAGCAGCCCTGATAGTAGCGGTAGTTTGAGCGTTTTGACCAGGTGGCGCTATAGGCACCCCAGCCGCTTGCCAAGACCGGGACACTAAAGAAGAACAATCAAAAATACCTACCTTGTTCCGCTCGGCTTGTGAATAGGGGGACCCGATTTGTTGTATAGCCCAAATCACAGCTTTAGCTGCTTCTGCGGTTGGTGCTTGTTCAACAGAACGCTTACAAATCTCATAAACCCCAACTGACTCTGCCCCGTTACGTAACCCGTTAGGCAGCACCGAAGTTGGGCAACCATCTGGACCGATAACGTTCTGGGTTCCTGCTAAAGCTTTAGCTTCTTCCGCTTTTCGTGCTAGTTCCGCTTGGCGACGTTCTTCAGCAAGTTGGCGGGCCGCAACCGCTGCGTTTAAAGCGTCTTCCCCGATAGCCCCAATCGATAAAAGATCGGCAACTACTACTTGTTGTTCGCCACCCATAGACAACACCGAGGTGGGGGACAACGCCCCACTGATAGGATCAAGATCGGCGAGACTTTGTGGCGACCAGATCAGCGAATCAACCCCACTAGAAGTAACAAAAGATAACTGATTACCTCCCAAACCAGCACCTAAAGTGATATCTACACCACCCCCATACGGATCTGTAGCACCAAACGCGTTCGACGTTCCAAACCACAAACCTACAGTGGTAACAACCATAATAAAAAGGCTTGTGAAACTGAGACGTCGCATACCTACCCACAGTTATAGGGACACTGGTAAGAACAACTAGCACAAACCCGACCCCGAAACGTGTTCCCCGCCAAAGATCAGTGCTTGTTTTTGTGGTGATCCCAGAAACAGTTATGAGGGTCTCGCACATGAGACCAATTATAAGAAAGAAGTGTGTAACAAATGGTGAAACAAATCAACGACCGGTTGTGGAGTTGGGCATCATCCCTTGACGATGGGACTCTCCGCCAGGCAGAAACACTGTCGAGACTACCGATCATTGAAAGCCACGTAGCTTTAATGCCCGATGCGCATCTTGGTATAGGTGCCACTGTAGGTAGCGTTATCTCTACCCGCAACGCCATTATACCCTCAGCTGTAGGGGTCGATATCGGATGTGGGATGGCCGCCACCCAAACTTCGTTGTCAGCTTCAGACCTACCTGAGGATCTGAACCCGTTCCTAAACATTTTGGGGGCTAAAGTACCAGCTGGGGTTGGTAACTCTCACAAACATGCTGGTGACCCGGCGTTGGAGTTTATGGCCAAAAACCCTACCCCTCAACAGCTGGAAACTAAACAAACCCAAACAGCTTTAACACAGTTCGGGACTTTAGGGTCAGGTAACCATTTTGTAGAAGTCTGCTTAGATGAAAATGAGCAGGTATGGCTAGTTCTACACTCAGGTTCTCGTGGAATCGGTAATCAGCTAGCACAACACCATATAACCAAAGCAAAACAGCTAGCAGAACATCTAGAGGAACGTTTAGAAGACCCAAATTTGGCGTATTTTATGGAAAACACCCCAGAGTTCCAAGCGTACATTGCAGACATGCTTTGGGCGCAGCGCTATGCACTTGGCAACCGCGAAACCATGTTGGGCACCATCACTACCGAGTTTTACAACTTTGTTGGGGCAGGTAATACCGTTGAAATAATCAACTGTCACCACAACTTCGCCCAACAAGAACTGTTTCCGTTCAACAACAACCCATCAGATATGCGACCAGTATGGATCACCAGAAAAGGCGCTATAAAAGCAGCTGTAGGCGATCGGGGAATCATCCCAGGTTCGATGGGTACCAACAGTTACATAGTAGAAGGGCTCGGGAACCCGTTGTCGTGGAACTCATGCTCCCACGGAGCAGGCCGAAAAATGTCTCGCACTAAAGCAAAACGTACGTTTAGTACCGAAGATTTAGCAAACGAAATGCGAGGTAAAGTGTGGTTAGAAACCAAAGCTGAAAAGTTGGTTGACGAAATTCCAAGCTCATACAAAAACATTGAGCAAGTTATGGCAGACCAAACAGACCTGGTACGAAAAACACACACTCTAAACCAAGTTTTGAACTACAAAGGCACCTAAACCGTGTAGTTATGATAGAAGGGAACTCTATATGGAGTTCCCTTCATTTTTGTGTGTCTCCACCTTACAACCGTGAAATAAAGTTGCGATCATCACCTGTTATGGGACAGGGGTTGTGGCTGGTAACAAGGTTTAGTGTTGTTCCCAGTCACAGAACAACCTGCATGTGGGATGTTGATCCAGTGAGAGGGGCTGTGTGTTAGGTATCCCACCAAACACACAGCCCCAAAAGCCTCACAAACACAAGGTAGTAAAGGTTGTTGATGGCACAGCGGACCCGATCAGAACAGAAAACACACCATGGCGGGCAGCTTCCCTTATCATGATGTCCTGTAAGGCCCAAAGACCACCTATCCTGCAGTCAACGACACTAGAGCCGGGGTCCTAATCGGATTTAACTACACCTGTCGGATTCGTGGTGTCCGGTAGGAACAGTAACGCGACATGCCATTAGCCACCCCAAAACCCGCTACCCCTACCTATGTTCATAGAGGTTTAACTCTTGTAGAAATCATTTTGGGTTTAGTGGTGGGTGAGTATGTGGGTGTTCGCAGTGTTCGTATCATTCCAAAACGTTTTCACTAAAACCCGTGAACAAGCTGAGCTTGCTGCGTTGAAATCGGTGGCTCGTGAAGCCCAAGCCCTGCTCGCCATATCAGGTGCAGATCGGTGGGATACTCAGGATGGGCTCGATGCTGTTATGAGTGTGTTAGAAGATTGGCCCCCAACCCAAGCCCTGAGCGTTGGTGTTGTTGCTGATGATCATGGGGTAGTGGTTACCGAAGCAGATGTGTGGCCTGAGGTGTCCGAGCTCACCTTTTCCCGTTCTCTCGACACCTTATTGATGGTTGTGGCGTTGGATGCTGGAGCATGTGTAGTAGCAGCCCCTCAAACCGGTGCTTCCCAAGGCGGCTGTGTAACCAACCTAGATGCTATTGGTGAAAGTTCTCCGTCCGAAGCGGTCACAAACAAGCAAATACCAGGTATCGACAACACCACCGCACAACCAGAACAACCAGTCTCAACAACGACCACTACCGAACCTGAGCCGGAATCAGGGTTCTGGGCGCAAACCGCTGCAAGTGAGGAGCACTCGTGCGGGATAACCTCAAACGGTGATGCCTACTGCTGGGGCCGGAACAATTATGGCCAGTTGGGAATCGGGAATGTTATAGACCAGACCACACCCACCAAAGTCTCAAGTCATCTTAACTTCCGAGAGATCACTGCTGGTTTCAACCATTAGTGTGCGCTAACCACAGACGGTGACGCCTACTGCTGGGGAAGTGGTGGTAACGGCCGATTAGGTTACGGGAGCAGCATAGACCAACACACCCCTGTAAAAGTGTCAGGCAACCACAGTTACGAGTCTGTCTCCGCAGGTGGGGATCACTCGTGTGCTCTGACTGTGGGTGGTGACGCCTACTGCTGGGGAGCTGGTACTCGTGGCCAGTTAGGGATCGGGAACACCACCACCCGTACCTCACCTGTAAAAGTGTCAGGCAACCACAACTTTAAAGAGATCTCTGCTAACAGCTCACACACCTGTGGAGTTACCACAGCTGGTGACGCCTACTGCTGGGGTTCAAGTGTCAATGGTCAGTTGGGGACCGGGAACACCAACCAGCAGACCACACCAGTCAAAGTGGTAGGCAATCACAGTTCTATGGGGATCATCGCAGGGGAAAGCCACTCGTGTATGCTAACTATAGGTGGGGATGTCTACTGATGGGGCAATGGTGGTAACGGTCGGTTGGGGAATGGGAACACCACCGTCCAGCTTATACCTGTGCTGGTAGCGGAACCGTAACAAAACACTACCGATGGTCACGGCCCAACCGTGCTACTGTTTAGGACCTCTGCGACACTAACTGTAAAAATATAGGTTCAAACAAAAAGCCCGTGTGTCCTCACAAGACAGCTCACACAGAAAACCATGTAGTTAAGAAGCTGAGCCACCCGGTGTAAGCCGTTTTTCGTAAAAACAAGGGGCTCAGCACAAAACTAGCGGCTGTAACCGAACGGAACACACTTTAACAACAAGTGTTGAGTGAAACTTTCGTAGCTCACAAGACCCCACATCTGACACTATCCCTAACCCCCAAAACACGAGACATTTCAAATGTGTTTCACCCTGAAAACCACAAAACCCGACGTTTTAGGGCAGGGTGTTGTTTAGTGCTGTGATCGGCCCGCTTGTTTGTGGAGTTGGGTAGCTAAAGCTCTTGCATCAGCCGATCGCGAGTTCAAAAATTCAGGGTCAGGAAAAACGCTGCTATCCGCATCACGGTCACACCCCGTTCCGAGTTGGCGCAAACTACGCAGATTCACAAAATCGGCGTAGCGTCTCAAAGGGGAAGTGAAACGAGCATAAGCGAACACGTCAAGATCGGGCCGTAAGGTTGGTTCTGCTACATAGGCACCTACCTGGCGTGGACCTTGACCGTTATGAGGAGTGTCTACCACCCGACGATAAATAAGCGGAAACTGTGTTTCACTAACCAAAATCGTGGCAGCAATATTAGCTGAACGCATAAACAACCCATACGTGTCAGCAGAGGTTAAACCTATAGATCCTGTAGAAGGTTCCCACCGTTGTTCAAGACGTTTCACTACCTGTTTCGCGGTGGCAAAGCTCACCAGTTGTGGGAGACCGGTTTCGAAAGTGTGTTTGTTAACCAACACGACATTAGAACGAACCACCCCAACAGGAACTATTTTCCCGCAACGTTCCACCAGAAACGAAACCCCTACCGCCGGTTTAGGTTGATACAACGAAAACCCGGTATGTTTAGCGACACTAATATCAAAAATTGGGGCGACCGCCCCAGGAGTGTAACAAGCCTCCCCCACAGACCGTGCGGCTTGTTCCGGGAAACTATCTTTAGAAACAACACTGGGCACATCAACAACCCATACAGTTACCAAACCTGATGTTTCACAAATAGTGATAGCGTCCTCCGCTACACTGTCACTAAAACTGTCAAGAGCGACAGCCTCAACAACAGGACGACACCCTACAACTCTACCCTCGATACCAGTTTGGATTGGTGGTAAAACAGGCCAATACCCATAGGTAGCAAGAAGTTGTGCCGATATCGAACTAGTAGTGTCATGCGGTGTTGGTTGGGTAACAACAGTACCGTTATGCGCGATACCCCATGTTTGGCGTTGTCTCACATGTTCAGGGTTAACAATAGACAACGTAGCGTTACCAGCTGGCGCCCCGATTTTTAGCTGTTGATCTTCAACTTGGCCCCAAACAGACCGCAACGGACGTTCAACCACATTAACCGCTCTAACTTGAGGCAACAGTTGTGAAACACCTTGTTTAGACCGGTGATCACACTGCCCAACTGTGGAGGTAGTGTTAATCTGATCCCCAGAAAGCAACCCTTTTGTCAACCTGTTCGGGATATGGGCAACACTGACACCATTGTTAGTAACAAACGAATGGCCTTGGCGGTTAAACGCAACTCTCCCAGTGATCGGCACAGCCACCGAGACAGCCCGTTTCTGAGAAGTTCTAGACATAGCTAGTGTTACCTTACCCCACCTGTTTTGTGACCAGACAGCAACTACCTGTGCGCACCGCAACCGCTACCAACACCCCACAAAAACATCCACAACAAGACGCTTATAGGTCTGTGTCGGGTTGTGTGTCAAACACACAGATTCATCACAATGTTAAACAGCACAACCAGTGAAGGAGCTGCTTTGCCACATGATGCTGACCATTCAGCTAACCTAGACCTTGCTACAAACACAAACCGCTATTCTTATTGCAACACAGTCACGCTAGACACAAGTGTGCTAATAGCAGACCCTGACGCGATCCTAGCGTTCCCAGATACCGATGTAGTGCTACCGTTTGTGGTCGTTGAAGAACTAGACCAACACAAAATACGTCAAGACAGCGTAGGGCAAGCAGCCAGGGAAGTGTTACGACACCTTGAAGAACTAAGAGTCAGTGCCGGCGGATCGTTAAACCAACCAGTCGCTATAGCAAACGGGGCCACACTTCGTATCTCATCCGAAACAAAAATAGCGGCGCTAGAACAAATCGGGCTAGATATCCACACCCCAGACAACCGAATATTAGGCTGTGCTTTAGCTTATGCAGAACGTTCCCGGACCACAGTAGTCACACAAGACACCGCTCTTCGGTTAAAAGCCGGGCAGCTAGGGTTAGCTGCCCAACTCTATTTACCATCAAAAACATTAACACAAGAACGCAACCGTAAAGGATGGCAAAAACAGCAGGTATCTCAACAGTTAATAGACACGCTACACACACAAAACACGGCACCTATTGAAACGTTACACCCAATAGATCTTTCCACAGCCCAACAACTTGGTATCAACGAATACCTACAAGGAGTCTGTGGCTCAGCATCTGTTCTAGCTAGAAACGTGGGCGACACACTAGAAAAAGTAGATACCCACACCACCGCCTGGGGTTTACAGCCACGATCCACAGAACAACGCTTAGCGCTAGATTTACTGTTGAACCCTGAAATCCCCATCGTTGCGTTATCCGGTCAGGCTGGTACCGGCAAAACAATCTTGGCGTTAGCTGCAGCGTTAGAACAAACATTTGAACCCAACTCGAAACACCACCATTACGCCCGAGTCATGATCGTAAGACCTGTGGTGTCAGTCGGCCGAGCCGAACTAGGTTTTTTACCAGGCACCGTAAATGACAAAATGGGTCCCTGGATGCAAGCCATAGTTGACGCTATGGTAGCCCTAGGTACCGACGTGTCCCACCAACAAGCAGCGTTGACATTAGCTGGCTGGGAACAAGACGACCAGCTCCGAATGGAATCAGTGACCTATCTACGAGGACGTTCCCTCCAAGCCACCTACGTGTTAATAGACGAAGCACAAAACCTTGACGCGTTAACATTAAAAACAGTGCTCACACGTATCGGGCAAGGATCGAAAGCAGTCCTTGTAGGTGACACCTCCCAAATTGACAGTCCTTGGCTTTCAGACACCAACAACGCTCTAGAAGCCGCTAAAGCTAGTTTCGCTAACCACCCCATGTTCGGATACCTACATTTGGAACGAGGAGAACGGTCCGCTGTAGCTGACCTTGCAGCCCAAGCCCTCTAAACAAACAACACCCCTACACCAAAAATAGTGTAGGGGTGTTTCTAAAAGTTTAGGTCATAGGTTAATAGTTGGTAGTTATCTTGTAGCTAATACCATCCGGTGTTGTGTAACAGTTGGGGCATACCTTGGTCTAGTTTGTCAAGATCAACATGGTCTATATGTTCTAAAAGATATTCAACAACAGCCGTGTAATGCTCTGGGACAGACAGCAGTGGTTCTTCAGCCCACCCAAACTGGACGTTGTAATGTTCAAGGATTGCTGTTATGCGCCCATGTTCGTCTTGGGTGAACTCTGATAAATCAAACGTTACCCATTCCACTTCAGGGTCGTGTTGATCTGTCAGAAGGTCTTGTTGGGACATGTCAACCATTGCGGGGTCGATTAGGGCGCTGGTCGGGTCGAACCCATAGTCAACTAGTACTTCAACAGCAACGCTAGAATCGCCTTGGATTGCTAACATGTTATGCACCCAAACACCTTGAATACCTCGATTAGATAAAGCCCGGCGAAGTTCTTCTTGTTCAAGGTGTTCTACATCTTCTAACAAAAAAGCAGCGTCGAACGGTTCAGGGCTTTGCATGTTGTGTGTTACTGAAGAATGCATAAGATCTACAGTGCAGCGCTTGGCAAGAACCGCAGCCACGACCACACCGTCAAATCCCGGTTAAAGATATAGCCCCAAACCAGCTAAGGGTATTCCACGGACACAATCACAAAAGGCAAGTCACCCTGAGGTGTTTGAGCACAAACATTGTCCCCAACCTGCGCACCAATAAGAGCCTCACCAACCGGAGAGTTAGGTGTCACTACAGGGTATTTGCTGTGACGTTCCACGATACTACCAACAACAAACGTTTCAGTATCACCCTCACCCCAAGCGATTGTAACAACAGCACCCACCCCTATAGACCCATCATCCGCACCTTCTTGATCGGTGTTGGTAGCATTCTTCAACACGTCTTCTATGTAGCTGACACGACTCAATAAACGTTTCTCATCTTCCAACGCAATAACAAAATCGGTGTTCTCTGAAATGTCACCAGCTGAACGGGCGTCTGTAACACAAGCTCTAGCAGCAGGTAGTTTCACATTTTGTAAATCGTTCAACTCTTCAACAAGAGCAGCTCTAGTTTCACTACTAATAACCATTTCGGGGCCTTTCTAAAAAAATATGGTTGTGGTAACACCAGGGTGCCAGGTCACATTTTCTGACCTGGCACCCTGGTGTTACCTACCTAAACTATTTGTATGGGTACAGTGTCGCCCCCACCCCAACAACCCACCACCAAAACAGGAGGTGACTATTCTTTAGAAGGTTCTTGGGCAAGGACTTGCACACGGGAAGCAGATAACCCTGTCAGACGCACAATGTCCGCATTAGTTAACCCGCACAAACGTAACTTTTGGACTGCTTGTTGCCGATCTTTCGAAGCGACTTCTAAATCTGCGGTAGCTTTATCCATCCGATCAGCAGCATCATAAAAAGCATCCACTGCTTTAGCAGCGTCCTGGGCTTGACGCAAACGTTCCTCTGCTAACTTCTTGGCAGCGTCAGCGTCACGTTTCCCACCAAAATTGCGACGTTTGCTACCCTTAAAACTCTTCTGCACATCACCCTGGCCACCGTTGTCAATGTCTGTTGCTAACGGGTTTGAGGTTGGCGAGTTCCACTCCTGGATTTGGTCACTCACAATAAACAACCCTTTCTTAGTGAGCAGCAACCGTGTGTTGCCACCGCACACATGTTGTTGCAGTAGGCCTAAACCCAACAGAGCTGGCTACCAACTAGCCGTATGAAACAGTTGGTGCAACACACCTCCAAACCAGAACAGACATATCAACAACACACAACGTTTAGATGTGGTCGGAACACAAAAACAGGTCGTGTCTAGAACACCTGGTTTTACTATCAAACTCTACGATGCGTACAACAAGAGCCGTAACACTATGTGATAGGCACAGCCAATGTTGTTGTGTGGCCCACTAAAACTATGGGTTGTTGGACAACCGGACGCTTTAACAGTGGGTAAAGCAGCCACATAGATAGTGGTGCTCAGTCGAACAAAAAGAAAGGAAACAGAGTGAAGCTCTCTGTCGAAAGAGACCTCTTAGCTGATTTAGTGAACCGTGCTAAAAACGTTTCAAGAAACGGCAGCATCCAGGTTGAGGCCACTACAAACAATGAGCTCATTGTTACTGTGGGCGGCCCGTACGCGTCCCTAGTGCAATCCTGTGAAGCTAATGTCACAACAGAAGGCGAGGTAGTGTTACACACCCCAACTTTTAACGACATTCTCTCCAGAACTAGCGGGACCCAACTTGAAATAGAAGCTGACGAAGATCAAGTCGAAATCAGAGGTAACGTAGCAGCATTCAACATTGGCACGGTTAAACAACCACCGCCAACACCGTTTGAGATGCCAGCAGGAGAAGGGCTAGTTATCGAAACAGATCAGCTGTTCTCAGCCATCAAAACGGCTGCCACTGCCACCGCAACAGGTTCTTCTAACGCTGCTCTTAACGGGGTGAACATTGCACCCACACCTGAAGGGTTACGTATCGTAGCAACAGACCAGTTTGGGCTCGTATCTATCAGCTTACCAGATCAGTTGGTGTTTAGCGGAAGCGTAACTATCCCACAAGAAGTCTGCTCCCAAGCCTCCACGATACTTAACGGCGAAGACAAAGTTGTGTTACACCTCACCGACAAACAAATATTTTTTGAGAGTGATACGAAACAACTTAGGGCACAGCTAATATCTGAACCGTTCCCTAGAATCGACCCGCTCCTCAATGTTGGTGGCAAACACGCAACGTTTGATACCACAGATTTTGAAGAAGTTGTGAAAGCAGTAGGTATCGCCCCGAAGGCAACGTTCACATTCACCCCGATCTCAGCAACGGAAGCAAACTGTATCGTTACCGGACGGCTGTTAGAAACCGCGGTAACTGCACAAGCTGTCGTCGGCTGGGACGGTGGAGATATGGAAATATCGTTCCTTTTGGCACAACTCACCGCCGCCCAAAAATTCATGGCAGACACTGAACAGGTGAAGCTACAAATCGCGGCGCCACTAAAACCAGTGATGGTCCAATCGGAACAAAAACCTGACACACTATATGTGATGTCACCCACCCGGTAGGTTACCGGGTACCTAACAAAACAGGACTCCTTTTCTTAGGGGTCCTGTTTTTGTGTTCACCACCCACACCAGCCACCAAACCTTCGAACCCGCATCTACCCTCAGCTAGATACCTGCACCCACACTCACCACCCGCCAGGAAAACAAGTTGATCTCAACCCGAACAAACCAACAACCAAACACACCTGTACCCCAAGACAGGCCTATCAAGAGATCAACAAACCAGAACGCAACACCAAATAGCCCACGCAGAACTAACCTCAACACACACCACAGGCAACAACAAAACAGACGCTTAACACCTAGGCCTAGCACCAGTCCCAAAACATCCCAGAATCGGACGGTAAAGACCCGCACAACACACAGGCCGCTAGCTATCACAAAGTTGGGGCACACCACAAAAACAAGCTGTGTTTAACACAAACCTGCTAAACCCATATCTACTAGGCACAAAAACCTTATAGCCGGGCCCTAGCAGCAACAAAACCTAGACACCCACAAGGTCACGTAACCCTAGCTGGTTAGATGCTGAAACCGGGCAGTCCTGAGGATCGACAAACATAAAAAACTGTGCAACCGGAGACACCACCCGATCGTGTGCCACACGCAACGCATCAGACACAAAACTACGCTCCACACCAAGAGTTTCTGCCACGCCCCGCAAACTTGACGCACCCCTCCCGTTACCTTCTAAACGTTGCTGGACCGCAGAATACATAACAGGGTCTAAATCGTGTAGCAACACTGAAACCACATCACCATCAAACAACCCCACTGCATCACCATCAAAACTTGACGAACCCTCTCTGGGAACATCAACACCATTGTAGGAATGCGTATCCAACGACACCTGCGGCTGTAACGACTGGCGAGCCTGACCAAACTCGTCACGCAGAACTTTAACCAGCCCCCTCTTAGTTAACTTAGCTAAAGCCAACCGGTACTGCTCTTCCTCATCCAGCGCGGTACAAGCAGTAGGCAAGTTAGAAACTGTCTGTGCAATAGCCTTATCCAACACTAACGTTCGTAATGTGTCCTCACCAACAGACACACCTTCTGCTGCCAAATCCGACTCTACACTAGCTGCTAAGGACGCAACTTGTCGCCACACACGCGGCACAGACACCCCTTGGCGGCACGAACGAAACGTTTGCAGCCGGGTCCGCACTGACCCTGTAACTACAGATACAACGTTCTTGTCACTAAACACGTCAAAAGAAGACAGGCCTTCTAACAAACCCGCAAAACCTTCTGCTAGCAACTCATCTAAAACACTTTGCCGTTCCGAACCAGACACATCCTTGGCTTCTAACAAAGCTTCCCTACGCACAATACCGCCCAAGGAATCCAAAAAACGTGTCTCAACCTCTGCCCCAAGACGCAACGCCCTACGTACCCTTCGGTCACGACGACTAACTGAACCGGACCGCTCCGCAGCGTCTACCAACCAACGATAAGCATTACGAGCCACAACACACTGCCGCATCCCCTCATCACTCAAACGCACCCGCCCCCCAACCAAAACCGCCTCGGAAAGCGCCACGTCCCCCAACGAAATAAACCCCAAAACTTCATCCAACGAAAATTCTTTAAAAACATCCATACCAACACCGTGGCCACACACAAACCCACCACCACACCCCCAAAACCAGTTACATCCATTACAAACACAAAAACCCAAAACACCAAAAACAGTTAGGCAACAACAAACCACCTAAAACCCCAGCACAACCACTACAACCACCAACCCCACCAACATGCAACCGACGCCCAAAAACGTTGCTTACCAGATAAGAGCTTCTTTAGCTCGTCGTCTGTAACCCAAGTTTCTAGCGTGTTTTTGGGTTGATCCTAGGGTTTTGGGTGGGTTTTGGTCTAGTTACCTTGTTGGTAGCGGTTTCTTACATTACCTAGGTGGTGTGTTTGTTGGGTCGAAACTAGTGGTGTGTTTTACGACCAAGACGCCGCAGTTGTGACAAAACCTGTTGAGCCGAGATGGCTGTCTGATTTACAAACCTCCAAAAAAGTTGTGTGGTTGTTTAGACGTTCGTTGTTTGTTGGTGGGATGGGTTCGTTGGCAGCTGTTATGGCGTCTAACTCTTTGAAGGTGGGTTTAGTAGTTTTTGGTGTGTCTGTAGGGGTCAGCGCTGTTTTAGAGGTAGAACGCACACGGTCGTTATCAACAACGAAACGTTTGAAGGTGTTGTCTTATGCTCGTTTAATCGATGCTGCCCCGTCTCGGGACACAGTAGCAGGTTTAAATGACTGTCTTGGTCGGATTGAACAGGCTCAACAAAACGCTGCCAGGTTTAACACTTTAGCTTTCAAACACTCACCACAGGAGGCGTTAGCGTTAGGGGACACCTACAATCGTTTAACGGAATCCGCTTTAGCGGTGTTAGATGACACTGTGATTGGTTTGGAAGCCAATACTTGGCCGGGGATACGTCCCAGCGACCAGGTAGCTACCGCTTTAGACCACGCAAACTCATTAGTTACCCAAAGCGAAGCCATGTTACAGAACCTTATAGAGCTAGACACTAAAGCAACCTAACCAACACTTCTCATAGTTTTGAAACCGTAAAACCGACCAAGTTGAGGGTGTTCGCCTCAAACAACAACTAGGTAGTAGGGGAGGCCCAAAGATTGTAATAGGGTCTTTAGCGTCAAATGTGACCGACAGTTACCCCTACCGGGTTTAAAAGTTGTGTAACACTACACCTGGTACAGTCACTTCACACAAAGGAGCCCAGGAATGGTTACTACACCTCATAGCCATCTATGTGGCTTACTAACCTATGTGACCTCAGAAACAGTATTACAGATCGCTTTAGATGCCCGAAACGAACTCTTAACAGCAGCTGTGGCCCAAAACGCTTTAGTGTCTTTACCGTTTTTCCACAAAAACGTGGTGTTAGATCGCAGCAAACATGTTGAACAAATAGTTGCTGCAACCCAAGACAGTGACCTTATCGAACACGTTGCCCGAAACACTGAGGGCTATAAACAAGCGATACCAGCCCTGTTAGACCACTGGTATCTACCAGAAGAGCTCTATGAGGTTTGTGTAGCAAACATGTCGTCTGACAAAGTGCTATTCACACTACTTCGGGGTGATGGTTACTCTAACGAAACAAAGACCCGTGTTGCTCACACAGCGGCTCTAAGTGATGTGGATCGGATTTATTGGGATTTGTTAAACGGGTTACCCGTTTCGGACCGTCGAATCATCCGGGCTACTTCAGCGCTTTTGAAACCTCATTCTGCATCAACACGTTGGCTTGTTTCCGAACTGTTAGCGTTACGGGAAGATATCATTTGGGAAGCGTTAAGCTATCTAGGCCCCCCATTACTGTGGGCCGCAGCGTTACATGCTAACAAACGTAACGTTTTAGAGAGAATAGTTGGTTGGGCATCATTTGATGGTGCAGGAGAATCGGACAGAACCCACAAAGAACAGTTACCTGTTCTGAGTCTGATGTGGGGTCGGACAGATGTACCCACAGACATATCTCTACGAGCATTTGAAAAAGCGATGCGTAACCTAAAACCAGGCACAGCTAGCCCTGTTCTATCAGATATAGCGTCTATGCCTAAGGTTGGGTCGTTACGTACCAACACCAACCCTGATGAGGTTCTAACCGTCCTTGGGAGTGTGGCAAACAACATCCGTACCGATTTGTTTCTAAAATGGGTGTTAGATTTAGCGTCGAACCCGGTTTTGTGGCAAAACCATAATATCCGCCAGTGGGTAGTGTCCCCTCCGACAGCGTTTTGGGGCAACATTTCCACACGGATAGTACCCACAGCGACTATCACACCTCTGCAACAACTGGTTGATGACCCAACGTTAGACTGTCACCCAAACTTTACTAAATGGGTATCGCAACTACCGAAACAAGATGTTGATGCTTTGGTTAGGGAACCCGTTTTGGTACCTACACGCAAACCTAACAACAAGACTTGTCAGGATAACCCAATCAGTTATGACGCAGCTGTTGTTGCAGAACAACGTTTAGGGGATGGGAGCAGCACCGCTTCCCAAGCACAGTGGCAAGTGTTCTGCAGTCTTCTACCTGAATGGGAACGTTCGTTAAACGATCTGGTAGAAGCTGCTCAACGAATCACCGCACCTTAACAAAACAATCGTAACAGCCAGCTCACAGATCGTATAGTGACTGGCTGTTTTTGTTTTCGGAAACACAGTTGTGTTACCCAGAACACGTTTACGAGAAACTCTACCCGACATGGCTCATCTTACAGCAAGGCTGTTACAGGTCGTCCCCAACCAAGTTATACGGACTATTCTAGCAACAGAGTTCAACAGCGACCTGGTTGTTGCTGCGGCTACAAATCCGTGTTTGTCGTTAGACGTTATCAAAGAATACCCAAACAGTTTCAAATCTATAGAGCCGGCTATACAACTAGCTGAACATACCAACGACCCGGAAATCATTGAGTGGTTGGTAACAGATCCTCACACACCGTGGGTGGCTTTAACACATGTGTTGAAAAATTGGTATGTGTCCGAAACGATTTTTTATAAGCTGACAACCTCTCCAACACGTCTTCCCCTGTGGTTCAGAGCATTCGAGTTTTATCCACCAGAACTGGTTGAGAAAGTTATCGCCGCTGTGCCGCCAGAGCAACAACTTCTTTGGTATGGGCTGCACAAACCCACGGTGGCTCAAAATGTTGTTCTAGAACTCTCTTCACAAGTTGGGGTGTTAGATGTAACTACACGAGCCGCGTTAGCAAACCTGATGGCCGCTCACCCTACATTACCGGCACAGTTAGTCACCCAAGGAAATGTTTTTGTAGGTGAGGTTATAGCTGCGGTAACTACTGATGTTACGCTTCTTGTCGATATTGTTGAAAACACGAAACGGTTCGACAATCGAGCTGTGCGTAACACGTTAGCCACGATTTGGGAACGTCCAGATATCCCGGCTCGTGTTAAGGGTTTGGAGCAATCCCAACTACAAAGCCGCTATGAGGACTATGCCCCTAAAATGTGGGACGGTCCTTGTGAGACACACAAAGCAGGTTCCTGTACTCTCATAGATGCTGGTATAGTGTTAGGCGCCACGCTGGCAGGTTGGTTGGAAACCACACAAAATGCTAGCAACGCTTGGGATGTCGCTAGTTGCGTCGCTAGTTACAGAAACTATTTAGAACAATACTACGGGTTGTTATGGGAAGGTGGGATGTTTCGCAAAGAGGGCCAACCGGTGCCGTATGTGGATATACCTACCCGTCGTGTAGAACCCGCTAAAAACTCTCACCTTGTAGCGGGCGCAGTTACCCAGTTGTTAGATTTCAGAATGTTACACCCGAAGGACACCGTTGACCTTCTTCTTGTATGGGAAGAGGTTGGTTCGTGGCTGGTGGAGAACCTGGGGGACAGCTCGACTCCCAAGTCATCGAGGCATTGGCAACTCTTAGTAACATTGCTGCCTAACTGGGACCGTAGTTTTAACAGCCTTTTAGACGCTGTTACCCGTCTCTAACTAGCATAACACCACCAACACTAAACAAAAGCTGTTATTGGGTTGGTGGTGTTATCTAACTATAGTGTGCGTGTTTATTGCGGTTTTCCACATACACAACCATGATTATAGGAGGGTAACATCACTGGTTGGTGTGTACCGTTGTTTTGTTACAGGTTGGTTGGTGTGGTGGTTATGAGTGGTTTGGGTATTGGGTGTATGTCGTGGGTTGGTAGGTCGGTGCATGCCGGGTTGGTGCAGATTTGGCGTAACAGGTGGGTGTGGGGGATGTGTGGCCAGGCGTGGGTGTGTGTATAGGTGCCGTGTTTGTGTGGGGCGGGGGCGGAGAAATCGGCTCGCCAGCCTGGTTTTGGTAGTTGGGTTTTGTTGATTTTGGTGGCTGGTGTTGGGGTTGGGTTGCCTGGTTCAAGTTTTAGGATGGCGGTGGTGTTGTTGGTGTAGAGGTCTCGGTAGTCGCGTTTTCCTGTGATTGCTTCGTAGGCGGCTTGTGTGTTGATGGGTGCTGCTAGTCGTGTGTTGGTCGTTGGGGGTTTCCAGGTTGCGTACCATTGTTGGTTGGGGTGTTGCCATAGGTTGGCTGGTGCGTTGGGGTCTGGTAGGTAGGTGTTGGTTTGCATGGTGGGTGTGTTAGCTTTCTTTCGGGTTTAGGTATTGTGTGGGTTGTTGTTTGGGTTCCACAGGTTGTGGTGTGTTTAGTGTTGGCCCTGTGCCGGGTTGGGTCCTCATGTTTTAGTGGGGTGTAACAGTTTGTGGGTTACATGTTTTGGTGACAGCTCTTCATCTGTGTGGCTGTCGCTGTTGTTGTTGTGTGGTTAGCGTGTTGTTTATGGGTGGTGTTGGTGGGACGGTGTTTGTTATGGATAGTGGTGTGAGACCGGTTCGTGGGTTGTTGTTGGTTGGGTTGTTGTTAGTTGTGGTGGTGTTGGGTGTTGTTGGGTTGGTGGCTGCGAACACATATTTGGGTGACAGCGGGGTTGGTGGTGTTGGTGGTGTTGGTTCTGGTGGGGTGGTTGGTGGGGTTGAGGATCGTGTGACGGTTGATCGGTTGAGGGTGGTTGGTCGGGAAGCGCAGATGGGTTTGGTGTTGGCGGGTGTGTCGGGGTGGGATGGGTTAGATGTTGGGGTGTTGCGTGGTTTGGTTGGGGTTGGTGGGCGTGTGGTTGGGTTGGATGTGTGGCCGGAGGTTGGGGAGGTTGGGTTTGAGGTGGTTGGTGAGCGGTTGTGGTTGGTTGGTGAGAATGGTGGTCGGGGTTGGTGTGGGGTTTCGGTGCCGGTTGCTGGTGGGGTGGTTGGGGGTTGTGTGAGTGTGGAGCGGGTTGGGAGTTGGTTGCCTCGTAAGGCTCTGTTGGATGGGTTGATTCCTAATATGGGGTGAGTAGTGGTGTTTTGGGTTTGGTGTTGGGGCGTTTAGGTGTGTGTGGCATATCTGTGACATGGGTTTGTGTTGTAGGTGTGTAGATAAATGATTGTGGTTTGTATAAAGGAGTGGTTATGAGAACGTCTGTGCCAGTGTTTGGGGATCTTGTTCGTTTTATCCCATCTAGCCGTGTGTTAGCGTTAGCGTTGCAACGGGTTGGTGGTGCTAGTGTTGTTGAAGCTGTGGCGTGTAACCGGTTTGCGAATCGGGAGGTTGTTGAACCTATGTATTCGCAGTTTAGGTCGGCGAAACTTTCTAGACTGTTGTTAGAAAACAGTGAGGATGGTGCTTTGGCCGAGTTTTTGTTGGGTCGGGGCGAGTCTCGCGTGACAGTGTTGCAAGCAGCTGTTAATAACTGGTTTTTACCTGACGATCTGTATTTGGATGTGCTTAGTCGGATGCCTGACGAACATGTGGTTGGTGTGTTGCGGTCTTTGGATGGTTACCGGTTGGGGTTAAAAGATATGGCAGCGGCCAGGTTGGATGGGTCGTTGCGGTCTGAGTGGTTCGCGTTGCACATCTCTGGGAGGTCCGATGAGGAGCTTTTAGAGTTGGTGTTGGACGAGCAACCTACCGAGTCGTGGGCTGAGCTGGTAGAAGCTGTGATGTTTCATCGGCCCCATTTGGTCGACTATTTTGAGGGTAAGATCCCGCCTGGTGTTGCGGGCGTGTTGTCAGCTGGTCCGCTTGATGAGCGTGTTTTGTTTGACATTATGGGTTGTGTTAGCAGGTCTCCTCTAACCTATGTGCGTGTGGTTGAACAGTTGTTGATACAGCCGTGGATTTCACCAGATGCTCAGCTAGAGCTATTAGCGTTTGTAAACACGTTTAGGAAGATGTCTGGTTTTGATTTAAAAGCATCATGGCTTCATCTCTATGAGAATCATCGCTGGGTAGCGGGGGAAAGTTTTAGGGAATGTTCCGATCTGGAACAGGTCGCTAAATATTTGTGGGCGGTACCATCTTATAAAACGTTACGGAAACATCTGATTTTAGATGTGGTTCAGAACGAACGGTTCTTGAGTTACGACTCGATAACAAAATGGGTGATAGCCAACCTTGATGTGGTTGGTGGGGGTCGGGCTAGCTGGTTCCCTAAAAACGTTACTGACAGGCTACGGTTGCTGGTAGCATCAAATCAGCCTTACAGCGACTTTCTAGATGCCTTAGATACACCACCTGATCCTTTAACGTGGTATTACGGTGTAGGGTTGGGTTACCGGTGGGAACACTGGTTACGGTTGGGGACCTTAGGTGCGTTAAACTATGTAGAGCTGGAACCTACAACAACACCGGTGGTTCGTAGGAATCGGACCGACCCGAGAACACCTCGTAAAGAAGTTGTTACGTTAATAGGTAACGATAGGTTTCTACGGGAACGGATCGGTGACCTTACGATAGAAGGCTACATTGAAAAAGTGCCCCCGATTTTAGGGTCAGAGATAGGTGTTTGGTTACATCACAGATTAGGTGACGCTGACACTGTTGAATCTGGTAATGCTTGGGAAATGTTTTTCAGGTTGTACCCTAACTGGGACCGCACGTTAAACGAGCTTGTGGCAACCGCCCAAAAATTGGGGGCTGACACCCCTAGCTGAAACACCGCAGCAAACGTGTTGATATTAAACACCAAACAAACACGTTTGTTTGGTTGGTTTGTGTGGCTAACACCTAGACAGCTTTGTTTAGAGGTTAGCCACATTTTACGTTACCAACCCAACAACACAGGTTGAGGTCACTGCGGTGGCACAGTTCTAGACGACGACATGGTATAGGGTTTGGCGGTGGCGGTGGTGGTGGGCTCAACCGGTTTAGGTTGGGGTTTAAGTTTCGGCGTTGATAAGTGTTGATGAAACCTGCTGTTAAACTACAGCCGGTTTAGCCTGAAACAAGGCTACAGACACAAACGAAAAAAGGGAGGGTAGTACCTATGCCACGTTTAGAAGCGGTACTGGAAACAGTACCGTCAGAACATGTAGTTCGTGTAGCGTTAAAAGTGTTAGGTTCTACAGCACCGACACACCACATCATAAACAACCGTGTGATAACTGTGGACACTGTGAAACTGTTCCCGCGGTTGTTCGCACCGGCGCAGGTAACACAACGTTTGGTTTCTGTGACGAACGATCCGGCGATTGTGTCACATGTTGTTGGGGAGTTAGAAGATCGTCGTAGTTCGGTGTTGTATGCGGTTATGGGCCGTTGGCGACTACCCATCGATCTGGCAACCCTGCTAGTTAAACACGCACCACCAAAAAGTTTGGATATTCTGTTAGAAGACCCAGAATATTTTGTTGGTGTGCAACACCATCTGAACCGTTTAACTGATAAACAGTTGGTGCGTTGGCTTGTCCGTGGCGGTCACCGTTTCTTAGACAACACCCAACTAGTAGGGGTGTTACAACGACCGTTGTCGTTGCCGGTAACAGCCGTATTGGAGGCACGTCCTACCATAGTGGAACAAATAGCGTTAGAAGGACATAGCACCTTGTTACCTAGTGTCGCTGCTGTTGCCTCAGCCGAACTGCTTAGCGCTGTTATGGAACGTTTACGTTCAGTACAGGATTCAGGTATTGTTGTGGCTAGTGCTCAGTCGTTGGTTTGGCGGAGCGACACTCCACCAGAGGTGTATGATTGGGCCCGACAACAACTTTTAAACTTGTCTGATAGCACACCTCCTTTAGGTGCTCATAGACCTCTAGTTGATGTCGGATTAGGTGACGTGACAGACCCGGATTTGGTGTTGTTGCATTGCGAGTTGTTTCGTAACCCGCCTCGTAACCTGTTTCCAACGGTTGTGACCCAAATCGTTAGAAACGAAAAGTTGTGGGCGTCACAAGATATCAGACGGTTTGTTGCGTTGTGGTGTCATCCGGCGCTACCAGCTAAATACAGTTGGATAGAACCTGATGTGTTAACCAAAATCAGTGGGTTAGCTCACGATGAACAGCTACCGTATCAGGTTCGTTCCAGAACAAACTTTGGTGACTACCACACACTCGAACCAGACTTGTCAGACATAAAACTGGTTCCTACTTTAAAAACACCAGAAACGCTGGTTGAACACGACGGGAACGTCACTGATTTCACCCATCATAAACCACAACAACGTTCAGAGTCCCTACATATAGACCCTGCTACGGTTGTACCGGCTTGGGAACTGGGTCGATGGTTGATACAACAACTTGGGGACGGCACCGACCCTACATCAGAAACATATTGGGAAAACCTGTTTAGATTGTTCCCTAGTTGGGAACGGACCTACGGGGAACTCATACAAAGCGTTAAACGCATCTCCCGCTAAACACCCCAGAATCGTTGCTGACAGTGCCGCCAATACCAGACCCGTCTTATGTGGGGTTTGGCTAATATTTTACGGTGACCAGTAAAACATTCATGCCCTCTTCTTTCAGGTTGGGGTGGGTGTTTAGCTGGTCACCGTTTCACGTTCACCAACAACAAAAGCACCGTTCCAATGTTGGTGGGTTAGTTAAAAACGGTGTGTGCTTATGATGTTCGATAGGGTCAATACCTCACATAACATGTTTAGAAGAGGGAATGTTGCTTTACATGTTTATTGTGACGGTTTTGTGTGAGATTCCACACAAAAAACAGGTTGGGTAGCAGGTTGGGGTGTGGGGATTGTTTCTGGGTTCAGTGTGGGGCTATAGGGAAATTCGGGGGTGGTAGATCGCTATTGGTCGTATGTGTTTGGTGGTGTTGTCAGTAACACAAACATGTTAGTTATAAGGTTGGCTCCTGGTTATTTTAAAAGGGGGGGGGACAATAAACCCCTATGTCACCAACCACACCGACCCCCGCCAGCCCTGTTCGTGTTTATGTTCGTAGGGGTTTAACTCTTGTAGAAATCATTTTGGGTTTGGTGGTGGGTGCTCTTTTGGTGTTCGCAGCGTTCGTATCATTCCAAAACGTGTTTAACAAAACCCGTGAACAAGCAGAACTCGTAGCACTAAAATCTGTGGCTCGTGAAGCCCAAGCTTTGCTAGCCATATCGGGGGCAGAGCGGTGGGACACACAGGCTGGGCTCGATGCAGTGTTAGGCGCGTTAGAAGATTGGCCACCAGCCCAAGCGGTGAGCGTTGGGGTAATCGCTGATGACAGTAACTTAGTGGTTACGGAAGCCGATGTTTGGCCTAGTGTCGCCGAGCTCACCTTCACACGATCCGCCAACACCTTATTGATGGTTGTGGCGTTAGACGACGGGGCATGCGTGGTGACAGCCCCACCTCACAGTGGAACCATACAAGGCGGCTGTGTTTCGAACCTGGATACCGTTGGTGAAAGCTCTCCTTCCGAGGCTGTAACCAACCAACAAATACCAGGGATCAACAACACCACTGTCCAACCAGAACAGCCGACAACCACTGAACCGGAACCACCTACCACCACAACCACAGCCGAACCAGAACCAGAACCTGGGTTTTGGGCACAAATCAGCGCTGGACTAGGGCATACGTGTGGGGTAACTACAGATGGTGACGCCTACTGCTGGGGTAGTGGTGGTTCTGGTCGATTGGGGAATGGGGACACCACCCAACAGAACACACCAGTAAAAGTGTCAGGTGATCTAAGCTTTATATCTATCACTGCTGGCGACAGTCACTCGTGTGCGATAACCACAGACGGTGACGCCTACTGCTGGGGGTACAACGGTTATGGCCAGTTAGGGAACGGGAACACCACCTACCAAACCACACCAGTAAAAGCATCTGGTAACCACAGTTTTGTGTCAATCGCTGCAGGCAACAACCACACGTGTGCAGTGAGCATAGATGGTGACGCCTACTGTTGGGGTGCTGGTGCTAATGGTCGGTTAGGTAATGGGAACACCACCGACCAGAACACACCTGGCAAAGTGATAGGTAACCACAGTTTTGTGTCTATCACTGCGGGCTACTTTCACACGTGTGGGGTGACCGCAGGCGGTGACGCCTACTGCTGGGGCGGTGGTACTAGTGGTCAGTTGGGGAACGGGAACTACACCGACCAGAACACACCTGGCAAAGTAGCAGGTAACCACAGTTTGGTATCTGTCAGTGCTAGAGTTTATCACTCATGTGGGCTAACCGCAACTGGCGATGCCTACTGCTGGGGGTTCAATTACGATGGTCGGTTAGGGAATGGGACCACCACCGACCAGACCACACCAGTAAAAGTAGCAGGTAACCACAGTTTTGTGTCAATCGCTGCAGGCAACAACCACTCGTGTGGGGTAACTACAGCTGGTGACGCCTACTGCTGGGGCTACGGTGGTCAGGGGCAGATAGGGAACGGGAACACCACCACCCAAACCACACCAGTAAAAGCATCTGGTAACCACAAGTTTGCATCCATCACCGCAGACCAGTACCACTCGTGTGGGGTGACCGCAGGCGGTGACGCCTACTGCTGGGGCCGAAACAACCAGGGTCAGTTAGGGATCGGGAACACTGGCAACCAGCTTACACCGGTGTTGGTTGTAGAGCCGTAAAACGCTGTTGCTAGTAGAGATATCCAAGAGTGTTATCTCTGGAAGTGTTCCTATCTGTGTTTATGGCTTTTGTTAGCCTAACTTAAAAGTGGGACATGGTACTAGGCACGGTTTGTTGCATTTGGTCTATACAGTGTTAGAAGTCATCATCACAAATGTTGATGCGCCGCAAACCGGTCTTATAATTAGGAAGATACACCGGATTCCTGACGGGCGCAGAACAGTTAGCCTACAGGTCACCAACTCTCCCGAATCATAACCCTGACCCTGTTTCATGTGTATAGGGGTTTAACGCTTGTAGAAATCATTTTGGTGCTAATGGCGGTACCTGGGTTGGTGTTCGCAGCGTTTGTGTCGTTCCAACAGGTGTTCACTAAAACCTCTGGACACGCTGCGCTAGTAGCGTTGAAATCCGGGGGCAGATACCTGTAATACCTAGGCAGTGGGTATTACCAGGGTTGGGTGTTGGTGATAGTGTCGTAGTGTGGGCAGAAGCTGTTGTGTGGCCTGCTATGTCAGAACCCATTTTCACAAGACCCTTTAACGTCTTGTTGGTGGTTGTGTCATTGGGTGGTGGGGAGTGTGTTGTAACCACTTTACCACACGGTGGGACGATCCATGGCGGTTGTGTCACCATTCTAGAGGACGTGTTTCAACCGGTAACGGTCTCTGTTCGATAAGCAGTTGTTGGTTGCGTCAGGCTGGTTATGACAGTTGTGTTGTGGGTTTTAGCGGTAGTGTTGTGTGGGGTTCATTGGTGGGGTGTTGTGTGGGGGTGAGGAGTATGGCTGTGGATGCTGTTATTCCTGCGAGTAGGGAGATGTAGAGCGGGTTGGTTAGGGCCCTGATTAGGTTCCCTCCGGCGGGTATGACGTGTTTGGTTTTGCCGGTGATGTCGGTGTTTGTGGGGCGCCAGTAGTCTTTGTAGTCGCGGTTGTCGCCTTGGGTTATGTATTGGGTTTGGTTGGGGTTGTGGTAGCCAGTGATTCGGTGGACGATTTGTAGGTTTGCTCCGGTTTGGTCGGCGGGGATTTTGAAGGTGATTATGTCGCCTTGTTGGTAGTGGTTTTGTTTTTGTACAAGGAGTAGGTCTCCGTGGTTGAAGGTGGGTTCCATGGAGTTTCCTGCGACGATGATCCAGGAGGTGTTACCACCTAGGGTTGCGGGCCATAGGGACCATAGGATTCCGGTTATGGTGATTGTGGTTAGGAATGTTAATAGTTGTGTGAGGTTCCAGTGGGGGTGTTGTAGTTGGTGGTGTTGGGTGGGGGTCATATTTGGGTCACGGTGAAGTGTGTGTAGTAGGTGAGGTTGTCTTTGTCGGTGATGATGCCGTGGCGGGTGTTGGGTTTGAAGAGGTTGGTGTCGGTGTTGTTGAGGTGGTGGGTGAGTATGTGGGTGTTGTCCATCCAGATGGTGATGGTTTGGTTGTAGGACACGACTTTCATTGTTGTGGTGTTGGGGCGGCCGATACCGGTTTTGTCGGCTAGTAGGGTTCGTGTTCCGTTTATTGTTTTGGTGAGTTGTATCCGTCCCGAGTTGTTATCGGAATGTATTACAGCTAGGTAGTTGTTGGCGTTGGGGGATGCGTGGAGCATAACTCCGGCGTCGCGGGGTTGGTATCCGGGTAGTAAACTTCGGTGGAATAACATGTGGGTTGTTATTTCGATGTTTGTTTGGTTTGTTTCGATGGATGCTCGTGAAATCCCTGGGAGGAGTCTGGTAGATGACACTTGTTTTGAGAGGTCTACGGTGAGTGTGCCTTGGTCTGTGCGCCAACGTTGTCCTGTTTGTAACGGCTCTCCGTTTAGCAGCCCCCAACGTGTTTCAGAAAAAGTGGTGACAGCTATTGGGGTGGGTGTGGGGTGTTGTACGTGTTGGTGGGTGTATGTGTCTAGGGTGGCGGTTCGGATCGTGAGTGTTGCTGCGGAACCTGTTGTTAATGTTGCTAGCCCGATAAACACAACAGCAACAAGTGTTGTTAGTGCTGTGTGTACAGCTGTCACGGATCTGGTTGGGGGTTTAGGTAAAGTGGGGTGTTGGTGAGACATCACAAACCAAACAAAGGGTGGTCCTTTAAGGCTTTAGGGGGTGTTATTGTGTTATCTAAAGCGGGAGTAGGTGTGGGTGTTAAAAAGCTTTCGGTTTCCTTGTTGGCGATGCTGGTTAGTTGTTGTTGATCGTTACCAAACGGGCACCGGTTTTCAGGGTGGTGACGGGTTTAGGTGGCAACATTCACAACCGTGTTACGGTTTTGTTACCAGCTAGTTTAGGTGTGTGTTGGGTTGCTGGTGAAACGTGTTGTGTAGCCCGTCACAAGTGATAAGGTGTGTGTTGCAAACTGGTTGGTCAGTGTAGCACACGCTTAGATGGGGTTGTTGTGAGAAGTGTTTCTCTGTGGATGTGTGTTTGAGCATCAAACCAGTAAACCTGTTAGGTATCTTCGTGGTAGGTGCTGCCACCGACGCTTACCTGTCATTCATAAAGTATGCGCCTGTGGCGGGTGCATGTAACTGTGGTCATCTAACGTTTTGTGGGTGTGCGGGTTGGGATGGTAACCAGTTGTTGTCTCGTTGTTGCTGTGGTGTTGGTTTGTGAAACCTGATAGTGGTAGTAGGGTTTTGGTGATATTTATGGGGTGCCGGTGGGACTGTTCTCACACATATATAAGTGTGTGTGTGTTTAGATGTGTTCGGTGAAATCTAAACCGCTGGGGTTGGTGTTGTTAGGTTGTGTTATGTGGTGGCGGGTCACAAGTTGGGTGTTGGGGGTGATGTTGGGTACTGAGTGGTGGGGCCCACAAGTCGTGCTAGACGTTGTGCTGATTGTTTTTTGAAGACGTTTTGTGTGTTGTGTGTTGTAGGAACAGGGACACCAGTTGGGTGTTGGGGTGATGTTGGGTACTGAGTGGTGGGGCCCACAAGTCGTGCTAGACGTTGTGCTGATTGTTTTTTGAAGACGTTTTGTGTGTTGGGTGTTGTAGGAACAGGGACACCAGTTGGGGATGTTGGGGTAGACCTTTGTTTGTAGGTAGGACACAGGACGGTTCAATACCTGCCTGCTAGTTATGGGAGGGCTGCATATCGTCAGGGTTAATGGGTGACGGTGTGGTTGTAGGGGTGGTTGTTGCTACAGAACCGTTGCTGATAACCATTCTGGTTTCTGGGTTGGGGTCTGCGTTAAGTGGTGCTGGCCTGTGTGTGGGTTATGTGTTTTTCTGGGGACAGTTAAAAACAGGGGTGTTCTTAAACGTTAAGGGCAAGGTTTGTGTTGTGGTGGGGGTGTAGCACAGTTGTTTGTGATGTAGGGGGTAACGGTGGTTGGGTGACCGTATTCCAGAGTTGTTTTTATATAAAAGGAGTTGTGTGATGGTGATTCGTAGTTTAGTGCCGTATATTTGTCATGACGTCGTGTTAGATGTGATGGTAAATGTGGTGTTAGATGTAGAGTTTGGTTCTGGTGCGCAAGATCGGTTGCTTGTGCAAGGTGTGGCTAGTCACCCGTGTTTGTCTGCTGCTACGGTTGATAAATATTGGGATGTGTTTCAACCTGAAACTGTTACTAAATCGGTGGTGACGGGTTCGTCAGATCCGAACATTGTTGAGGTGTTGCTTCGTAAAGGTGAGCAGCGTGTGCCTGTGTTGGAATCTATGGTTAGGACATGGAAACTGCCGGTTTCGCAGGCGGAACTTGTTGTAGAACGGTGGCCGGAAACCAGTGTGGATCGTCTTGTTGGGTTGTTTAGCAACTATCCAGCTAGCTTGTTGGTAGATAGGGTGTCTGAGATGGATCCTCAAACCCAGTTGCGATGGCTTGTTGAGGGTGGTTGTGCTCTTGTTGGGGAGGAACAGGTTTGGGATATTTTGGTTGATGTTGCTGCATCTAAAACGTTAGATGTGGAGTCTAAGGATTGTTTGAAACAAATTTTGTGTTTGTATCCAGGTCTTAGAAGTCTTGTTGTCGCTGGTGATAACATGGTGTTGTGGGACTGTGTTGTACATGCTCCGTTATCGAGTGAGGAGCTCGGGGTGTGGGTTTCTAGGATTGTGGGTTTGGTTTTAAACTCTGATCGTGACGTGCTCGATGTTGCGTTGGGTGTTTTACGTCGCCCTGATTTAGATGACGACATGTACATGTTGTTGCGGGAAACGTTAGCGGAACGTGGCGATGTTCCAGTGAGGTTGTTAGGTCCGACAGTTAGGTACCGTCCGATGCGGGGTAAAACGTTAGCTGAGTGTAACGACCCGGAACAGGTACTTACATATTTGCAACAGTTACGTTCAGGTTGGTTTATGGACGGTCTGCCAATGTCGGTAGTGTTGTATTTACTTGGGGAGATAGCGTCCAACCCGGTGGTGTGGGAACATGTTGAGCTTCGTAAGTTTATTCAACAAGAAACCTGTTGGGGGTCGCTTCGCGGGTCGCTGCAGTCAGTTCCACCAGAAATAGTGCCGGTGTTACAAGAACTTTATGATATGCCATGGGATGACCTGTCCAATAAGTCGGGTAGGTCGCTCGCCAAGTTTTTGTTGACGGGGCATCCCGACCAAGACGGTGGGGTTGTATCTGAACCTCTACTGTACTATCCGCCAGTAGCGTTAACCGCCTGGGAAACTAGTAGCAGTGAGCTAACGAACGGGAGGTTTGTGGGGCAACTAACCCCACAAGATATTGATGTTAACAGTGCTGTTTCACCGTACAGTTTAGCTGTTTGGCTAACCGATCAGTTAAAAGACGGGTCAACACCGGAATCTAAACAACGTTGGGTGATACTGTTTTTGTTGCTCCCTGAATGGGAACACACATTTCAAGAGCTTGTAAATATTACTAACAAAACTAACTAAACCAGTTACCGCAAATTGTTTATGTTGTAACAAAACAAGGGTTGGTGCCATTCGTGTTGGGTCCAACCCTTACTATTAGCAACAGATAGCTCTATGAAGAACCCACCAAAAACATTCGCCTTTGCAGGGCAAAGCTAGCAGCTACCCGTAAGAGCTTCACATGCCCCTGATAGTCGTTTGGATGGTCGGTTGGAGGGTTGATGGTCGGGTGGGTTAGAGGGTGGCTTGGTTGGCTGGTTGGTGGGCTCCCCAGGGTAGGTTTAACCATAGTGGGGAAGTTCAGGGGCTAAGACCATGTTTCGGGTGTTGTCGGGTTTGTTGGGTCGAAAAGAACAACGTGCTGGGGTGTTTGTTTGTGGGGGGTTAGCGTTGAACAGTGTTACACACCAGCCACTATCGGTTTAAATGTTTTGGTGGTGGTTGTGTGTTGTTACAAACGAGTTGTCTAGGTGGAGGTTGGGTTTAGGTGATTGTACCCTCTTTTTTGGGGTGTGTTTCATCGCCACATGTTTTAGATGTGGCTATGAGAGTGTTGGGGGAAAACAAGGATGTGGTAGCAAAGGTTGCTGCTAACCCTAATGTTACTGTTGGGGTTGTTGAACCGTTTTATGAACGGTTCAAATCGGCAGAGGTTACACGACTATTGTTGTCTAACAGTCGTGATTCTGGGCTGGTAACGTTTTTGTTGGGTCGGAAAGAACGGCGTGTGAGTGTGTTACAAACGGCGCTGTTAAACTGGTTTTTACCTGACGAGTTGTATCTGTCGGTTATGGGTAGCTTGTCAAGTGAAAACGCAGCAGTTTTTGTTGATGCTGCGGATGGGTATACGAAACAGTTAAAAACACGGGCTGCTCGTAAACTTGAACCGGTTGACATGGTTAAATGGGTGGTGTGGGACGACACAGGGTTTAGCGATGACGAGTTGTTACAGGTATGTAACCTCGGTTCGTTTTATTTGGGTGGGGGAGAAAGTGTGTATCGTCGAGCTATTGAAGCAGTTTTGTTTCGACGCCCACATCTTATAAACCAGTTGAAAATGCCGTACTACCCTAATTTGGCGGCTTTATTAGCAGGGCTGTCGGTTTCGGAACAGGTTGTTGCTAATATTATTGTATCGTCGCTGGTGCGCCCTGAACAGTTTGGTAAGGTTTGGTTTACTTTGCTACATAATCCGTGGTTACCGTCGTCAATGTTTGAAACGGTACGGGCGCAGATGGTACTCCATCTGGTACGTAAGCATTTCGATGAGCAGCGTGAGTTGTTACGAACCGAACCGGTTACCTGGTCGGAACTAACCCAAAATTTTGGGGAGTTCTGGTCTTTTAATAACATATGGGGTGGCTATTTGTCGCCAACGTTGCGTCATAGAGTTCTTCTAGAAATTTTGTTGGACCGGGAGCTGATGGCTAACAAACAGTTTGTTGAGTCGTTACGACTAGTGTTTCATAACAGGTTTCGGTATAAGGTTCCGTTGAGGGAATGGTTCCCTAGAAAAGCTGTGGTGGCGTTACAAGACATTGTAGGGGTTGACCAGTCTATGTTTTCACAACGTTGCTCGCTTCATTGGGGATATGAGGACAAGTTACCACAAGCACATGGGCGTGGTGCTGACCGTCCGGTTGTATGGCCACAACAGTTTGAGAATGTGATCGCAAGTAACGTTCCTATTAGAAGAACCGCCCCCGTCTTCTTTAACAACCCAGATCTGTTACCTGTTGGGCTTGACTGGTCGCACAGCACAATAGACCAGTTAGCATCAGAAGATAAAGCTTGTGATCAGGCAGCCTGGTTTGAAACAAAACTAGGGGATGGGACAACACCTCAATCGATCATGGAATGGGAAACGTTGTTTCAGCTGTTACCTGGTTGGGAACAAACTTTTGGAAAACTTGTAGAGACATCTAAAAAACTAGTGTCCTTACAATAAAATATGCGCATACTAGTTGAACAAGCGTGGCTGACCTGTTTTTGGTCAGCCATGTTTTGTGTTGACCAGTGACACCACAGCTAGGGGGCAGGGTTTGAAACAGGTTTTGAGAGGGTCTATCCAGAAAAACTTTGACAGCAAAAAAGTAAGCGTGGAATGTGGGCTGCAATGTACAAACATTGAAACCTGTGTTACCAAGATGGGTTTGGTACAACCATTTTACATGACTCTAGCTGTTAAAACCACAATGTTAGACACACCACAAACCGAACATACACCACCGTGTTCCTCTTTAGAACACCGGTCATGCAACTCTTCTACGTCACCAGGGTCTTGTAACTACTAGTTGTTTGCACCTGAAACTATGGGTGTTACCGTTTTAAACTTTGAAAACAAACCCACAAAAAACATGGTGGGCTATAAAACGGGCGTCCGGTTTTAAAACCAGGAGCAGGGGACAATAAACCCCCATGTCACCAACCACCCCCAAACCCGGCCATAACCCCACCACTACTTCTGTACGTGGTCGGAGGGGTTAAACACTGATAGAAATCGTGTTGGGTTTAATAGTGACAGTCTGGTTAGCCCTCCCAGCGTTTGTGTCGTTCCAAAATGTGTTTAACAAAACCCGTGAACATGACGAGCTTGCAGCACTAAAATCTGTGGTGCGTGAAGCCCAAGCACTCTTAGCTATATCGGGGGCAGATGCGTGGGATACCAAGCCGGGTTAGACGCAGTGCTGGGGGCGTTAGAAGACTGGCCACCCACCCAAGCCCAGACCATCGGGGTTGTTGCAGATGACAGTAACACAACAGTTATTGAGGGAGACGTGTGGCGCGAAGTGTTCAAGCTCACCTTCACACGTTCCCCAAGAACCCTGGTCATGGTAGTACTGTTGGACGACGGAGCATCGTAACCGGACTAGAGGCTATTGGTGAAGCCTCTCCGTCCGAAGCGGTCACAAACAAGCAAATACCAGGTATCAACGCCACTATCGTCCAACCCGGACATCCAGCTCCCACTACAACCGAACCAGAATCTAAACTGGACCCAGGGATTTGGGCACAAACCAGTGCTGGTGGAGGGCGCACGTGTGGCCTAACCACAGGCGGTGACGCCTACTGCTGGGGTGTTGGCAGAGAATGTGTTGGGTTACTCGGTAGATCATCTGGTGTTTCGAGTGGTGTTAGTGTTGCAACAACGATCGGATTTGTCTGAGGAGCATTACGCACGTATGCGTGGGTTGTTACCTGAGATTACTAGGGGGTGGGACAAGTTAGGTCGTCGGCCGGGTTGGTGTGCTATTGATGGTGACACGTTGTCTGAGTGTGGTGATGTTGATCGTGTAGTTGTGTATTTGAAGTTGTTTCCAAGGTTTTCTGGCGTTCTAGGTCCTTTACTTTTTGAAGAGTTGTGAAGGGGTTCGTTGTGTAAGAGTCTCGGACGTGTTTCGGGGGACGTGATAGTTGAGTGTTGATTGGTGCCGGCCCGCGTGTATTTGTGTGGGCCGGTTAAACCTGTTTTATGGGGTGTTAGCCTGTGATGATGATGTGGGCGTTGGTTACTGCTTCTGCTGATGGTGTGGTGGTGAGGGTGACAGTTTCGCTGGTGGTTGTGATGGTTGTGGTGCCGGTGGCGAGTGCTGTGCCTTGGGTGTCGGCTAGGGTTACTTCAAGGGTGTGGTTTTCACAGTTTTCGGAAATGTCGGAGATAGTAACGTTTTCTACTTGGTATTGGCCGTTGGTCGGGTCGTAGCTGTGGTTGTAGTCTATGTTTACGCCGTCTGTGTCGCAGGACGCCACGATTGTGTCGCCTGCTCCAAGGCTTTTAGAGTTTACACCTCCGAGTGATGCTGCTGACGCGAATGTGATTCCGAATAGGGTAGCGCCGGTTGCTACAGCAATCAGAGTTTTGCGGGTGCGTGTTAGTGACATAACGGTTTCCTTGTTGGTAGGGGTGGTTATTTGCCGTTATTGATCGTTACCAAACAGGCAGCGGTTTTCAGGGTGGTGACGGGTTTAGGTGGCAACAATCACAACCTGGTGGTGGTGTGTTACCTGCTGGTAGAGCTATGTGTGTCGCTGGCTGGTATTTCGGGTTGGTTTGGGTGTTGGTCCATATCGCCAAAGGTGTGGTGACAGGTTGGTTGGTGAAACCGAATAGTAGTAGCAGGGTCTTGTTGGTATTTATGAGGTGCTGGTGGGATTGTTCCTGGGTATGTGTGTTTTTGATCGTGGTCGCCGTGCTCAGAGCGGGTTTAGTTTGTTAGAAGTTGTGTTAACCATTGTGGTTGGTGCTCTTTTAGTGTTGGGGGTGTTTGTTGGTTTTCAAACCGTGTTTAACAAAGCCCAAACCGAAACCGAACTTGCATCGTTACGATCGTTAGGTCGTGAAGCACAAGCACTGCTGGCCCTGTCGGGGGCGGATCGTTGGGACACACAGGCCGGGTTGGATGCTGTGTTAGGTGCTATTGAGGACACCCCCGGCGCTACAAGCTTTGGAACACTGGCTGATAGTGGTGATGGGTTGGTGCCTGTTGAAGGGGACGTTTGGCCAGAGACCGGTGAAATCGGTTTTATTAGAACATCTAATACCCTGGTGCTGGTTGGGGTAGGGGACACGGGTTGGAATGTTGTGGTAGCCCCACCTGTAGGACCGATTCTTGGTGGGACCGTACCTGCCGGTCTGGTTGAGGGTAACACACCAACAGAACTAGTAGTTGACGGCCTGGTTCCAGGTGTGACCGTTGATGGCACGCCTGGCCCTACCGAGCCGCCAACCACTACCACAACAGAACCAGAACCGGTACCGTTTAGTTGGGTACAAAGCATTTCTAGTCAAAACCACAGCTGTGGTTTAGCTATAAAAGGCGGTGCTTGGTGTTGGGGTGATCATTCTTATGGTCGGCTAGGGGATGGGACTGCTTCCGAGCAGAACACCCCAAGTGTTGTTGCTAATAATCATGTGTTTAAAGAAATCGTGCCAGGCAACACCTATGTCTGTGGTCTAGACACTGCGGGTAAAGCATGGTGTTGGGGCGAAAACGGGTACGGTCAGTTGGGAGACAATACAACGACCAACCGTCCTACACCTGTTGAGGTGTCTGGCAACCATATCTTTACACAAATCGTTGCTGGTAATGGGCACACTTGCGGGCTAGACCTTGCGGGTAAAGCATGGTGTTGGGGTTTAAACGGGAATCGGCAGCTGGGGGATAACACAACCACTAACCGTTATGTGCCTACCGTGATGGCTGGTAACTACACGTTTATGTATCTTAGTGCTGGTGCTAACCATACTTGTGGGCTAGATTTTGATGGTAAAGCTTGGTGTTGGGGCCAAAACAACTATGGGCGGCTGGGGAACGGGACCACAGTTTCTCATCTTACACCTGTAGCTGTTTCAGGTAACCGTACCTACACCCAACTCACTGCTGGTTATGAGCACACCTGTGGTCTAGACACTGCGGGTAAAGCTTGGTGTTGGGGACGTAAAAACTTGGGGCAGCTAGGGTCAGGTACAGCAGGTACTCAGAGCCCTTCCCCAGAAGCGGTTGCTGGTAACCGGGTGTTTGTGGAACTTGCTGTTAGACACAACCATTCCTGTGGGCTAGACACGGCCGGTAAAGCTTGGTGTTGGGGCCAAAACCAGTATGGTCAGCTGGGTGATAACAGCACCTCTCAGAGAACTACACCGGTTGTTGTGTCTGGTAACAAAACTTTTTCACAAATCAGTGTTGGTTGGGAACATTCTTGTGCTGTTGATGAGGTGGGTGAGATGTGGTGTTGGGGTCGTGGGGCTAGCGGACGTTTAGGTAACGGCACAACATCACAGTTTACCGTTCCGACGATCGTCACAAAACCGGTACCATATCTGTAACCACGCAAACCAGCAACGGCCCCCTAAACATAACTGTATGTAGGGGGGTCGTGGCTGTTTATATTGGGGTGGGTGGGTAGCTAGCACACCATGACTTGTAGAAACACACACACTATCATGCGGTGGTGTTGGTGTTTTTAGTGTGTGAGATGTTATAGGGTTTCTGCTATGTCTGGCTAGTACTGTTTGTGGTACGGATCTGGCATTCTACACAGACCCCTAACATGCCAACTAGTTGATGTTTGGTTGGTGTTGATTTGGGGCCCTGTGCGTCTAAGAGAGCGGTTGAAACATTCCCTGCGGTGAGTGTTCAGTTTGTTCTCAGCCATCGTTTTTGTGTTGAGCCCCCTGTTTTTAGTGGAAAACTGTCAAAAACGGGGGGCTCAGCATGTTCCAAACCTGTTTTTTGGTGTGGAACGTGTCGGAGGGTTGGTGTGCTGGTGTTGGGGTGGTTGTTGATGGTGGTGGTGCGGTAAGGGTGTGTTGGGGTAAGAGGCTTTAGATGTTTTTAGAGCTGTTTTGAAACAAAGGAGTTGTGTAATGCTAGTTCATAAATTAGTGCCCTATATTCATCATGATGTGCTGTTGGATTTGATGTTGGCGTCATATTCGCAAGATCCGCAGCTTGTGGAACGTGTATCTATAAACCCGTATTTGTCTGCGGCGACTGTAGCTAAATATTGGGAAGTGTTTCAACCTGCGGCGGTTGCTAAATCGGTGGTGACAGCTTCGTTAGATCCGAACATTGTGGGGTTGTTGCTTCACAAAAATGAGCAACGTCTGTCTGTGTTAGAAGCTATAGCCCAAACATGGAAACTACCGGTCTCGCAGGCAGAGATAGTTGTGAAACGTTGGCCGAAATCCAATCTGGACCGTCTTGTCGGGTTGTTTAGGAACTATCATGCTGGGTTGTTGACAGAGAGGGTACCTGCGATGGCTAGTGATACTCAGCTGCAATGGCTTGTTGAGGGTGGGTGTGCCCATGTTGATGAGGAATATGTGTGGAACGTTTTGGTGGAGGTCGCTGAAACTCGGAGACCTTCTGCTGTTACTATTGCCCAGATGGCACAAATTTTGTGTTTGTATCCGAAACTTAGAAGCCGTGTGTTAGCTTCAGATAACCTGTTGTTATGGAACAGTGTTGTATATGCACCGTTTAGTGGTGAAGAGCTCAAACAGTGGGTTTCTAAAATTGTGGATGCGGTTTTAGAATCTCTTCGTGGGGTACGTACTGTTGCGTTGGGTGTGTTACGACGCCCCGATTTGGATGATGACGCCTATAGTTGGTTACGTCAAACGTTAGCACAAAACGGTGGTGAGCAGATCAGGTTGTTAGGTCCTGCGTACAACTATCGTGTGGTGCGTGGGGTTCCGCTATCTGAGTGTAACGACCCAGATCAGGTGTTAGCGTATCTGCAACAGTTACGTTCAGGTTGGTTTACAAACGGTATACAAGTGTCGGTGATGATTTATCTTCTTAGGGAGATAGCGTCCAATCCGGTGTTGTGGGAAAATGTTGAGATTCGAAAGTTTATTCAACAAGAAACTAACTGGGCGTCGCTTCGCGGGTCGCTGCAGTCAGTGCCACCAGAAATAGTGCCGGTGTTACAAGAACTTCGGGACATGCCCTGGCATAACTCGTTTACCAATCCTGGCCAGACTCTTCTTGACAAGTTTTTGTTGTCAGGGGACAGTAACCAAAACAAGGTTATGTCGGAACCGTTACGGTACAACCCGCCATCAGCGTTAATGTTGGGGGAGACTAACGACAGCTCTATCTCGAACGTTGGTGCTGTGGAACATCTATCACAACAAGAAATAGGTTTTCACAGAACGGTCGGGGCAGCTAGTGTAGCGCTTTGGCTTGTTGATCAGCTGGGGGATGGTTCAACACCTGAATCTAAACAACAGTGGGGGACCGTGTTCATGTTACTTGTCGATTGGCAACGGTCTTTTGGTGAGCTCGTCGATGTTGCTAAACGGATCAGCTGACACACCTATCTAACATGGGTGTGTGGTTACGTAATAAGGGTTGGTACCAGATTTGTTGGTACCAACCCTTATTGTTGTTTCAGGTGTGTATGTGAAAAACCGAGCGGGGGTTTTTCATTTTGTGTGGGTGGGGTTGGTTATCGTAGCAACCCGAGCACGCTTTGGGGTAGCTGGTTGGCTTGTCCTAGCATCGCGGTGCCTGCTTGTAGCAGGATTTGGTGGCGTGTGAAGGACACCATTTCGAGTGCCATGTCGGTGTCTCGGATCCGGGATTCGGATGCTGTGAGGTTTTCTGTGGCTACTTGGAGGTTGTTGATAGTGGATTCGAAACGGTTTTGAACCGCTCCAAGTTCGCCTCGCATGGTTGATACTTCTGCGATAGCGGTGTCCATCGTGTCGATAAAGTTGGCGGCGTTTCCTGCGGTGAGTACATCACCTGAGATGTTGGTAGCGATCTCGGAAAGATTCATACCTTTCACAGTGATCGTTTCACCGTTGTTGGCACCAACTTGGAATTTGGCTTCTTCACCGTTAGCAGCGCTTACAGCACCAAAGTTGAGAGCTGTGGCGCCGTTACCGTCAATGGTGAAGGTGTCGTTGTGAGTTAAACCGAAATTGATGTTGATATCAAAACCGGTTTGGGTGAGTTCGTTTGTGACACTGAATGTTTCGGCGAGGTGTCCGTCACCTGCGGTGACCATAGCGCCTCGGATACCGTTTTCGATCGCTGCGGTTAATGTGGAGGATGTGTAGCTACCTGCATCAAGTTTAACTGTGTAGGTTTCACCGTCGTAGTTGATGTTGATGGTGTCGTTTGTTCCGGTTACGGTGTGGGTTAAACCTGTGACCGTGGCTGTGGTGGTGGCGGGGGTGGCACCAAATTTGCCGGAGAGGAGTTCTTGGGTTCCGAACTTTGTTGTTTTAGCGATCCGACCGATTTCTTCTTTCATTTGGTCGATTTCGTTGTTCGCTGCTGTTCGGGCGGCGGTGTCGTTCGAAGCGTTTACGGATTGTACTGCGAGGTCACGCATACGGTTTAGCATGGCGTGTACTTCGTTTAGAGCACCTTCAGCGGTTTGTACTACTGAGATACCATCTTGGGCGTTGCGGGTTGCTTGTCGTAATCCTGATACTTGGGCTCGTAGGCCTTGGCTGATTACTAAACCGGCGGCGTCGTCTGCTGCACGGTTGATACGGAACCCTGATGAGAGTTTTTCGAGGCTTTTACCCATGACTGTGTTAGTCATTGACAGGTTGCGGTACGAGTTGAAAGCAGCGATATTTTGGTTGATACGCATATGGTTTACCGTCCTTGGTTTGTTTTGCGTAGTTTGTTTAGGTGATAGCCACACCTAAAAGGTTGTTTGTTGGTGTGGTTGTGTTACCCCGGTGTTTTTAGGTTTTGAACATGCCTGTCATCCCAAAACGCACCGTTGTTGTTGTTGTTGTGGTTTGGTGTGCAGGGTTGTTCGTTGTAGGGGTAACTGTGTTCAGTGTGTGGCTGGTTTGTGTTTCGGCAACCAGCCCACCAGTTTTATGGTTGATAGGAACACTATGTGTGTGGGTAGTGGTGTGTGGGGTCCTTTCTGTAGTTGGTTGTGGTTATTGTGTTCAGCTTTGGTGGGGTTCCACACACCAATGGCCGCTCATCTGTGTTTTGTGTTCCGCATATCCCGCCGGTGTGGGTGGGGTTTGGTTGTTTGTGGGGTGTGTGCTGTGAAGGTGGTTGTGTGAACAGTTTGTGAGCATATTTGTTGCTTGTATATAAAGGATGTGGGTTTATGCAGGTCGGGTATTTTGCGTCGTCGATCCGTCAAGATGTTTTGTTGGATTTGATGTTGTCTATGTTTCCGGGGGATGTGTCGGTTGTTGAGGGGGTTGTGTCTAACCCGTTTTTGAGTGCTGGTACTGTTAGGAAACATTGGTATGCGTTTCGACCGGCGGGGATGGCTAAAACGGTTATTGAGAACTGTCGGGATCCGTTGATTGTGGATGTGTTTCTTGATAACGGTGAGAGTCGGGTTTCGGTGTTGGAAACGTTGTTATCTAAGTGGCGGTTGTCGACTAGCCAGGCTGCCCGTATGGTTGGGTTTTGGCCGTTGTCCCGTCTTGATCGTTGTGTATCTTTGTTGGGGTCGTATCCTGCGCAGGCGTTAGTGTCTCGGGTGTCGGAGATGGGGGTTGATGCTCAGCTGGATTGGGTTCTCCAGGGTGGTTTTAACCATGTTGGGGAGGATCGGGTGTGGGATATTTTGTGGGGTGTTGCTTCACAGGGCTGGTATGGGATTGACACGATGTCGAAACTGCAACAGGTTTTGTTGTTGTTTCCACAGCTCCGCTCGCGGGTGGTGGCTGAGGATAACTTGATGTTGTGGGAAAGTATTATGTACGCTCCCTTTAGCGCCGACGAACTGTCACGGTGGGTCACAAAAATTGTGGAACGGTTGGGTGGGCTGGTTGGGGAGTCGTTTTGGTGTTCAACGCAACCTGTATGTCGGGTTGCGGTGGGTGTTTTAGGACGTCCCGATTTGGATGAGGTTACGCATGGGTTGTTACGTGACGCTTTAGAAGCTTTGGAGGCGGTGCCGGTTAGAGAACTTGGTTTTCGTTACAGTTCTCGCCCTATTCAGGGTGAAACGTTGGCGGAATGTTCTAACCCGGACCGGGTGTTAGCATATTTGCATGTTTTGCGGAACAGGTTCTCGGTTTCTTTAGATCTGCCTGTGGTGTTGTATCTCCTAGAGTCGTTGTCGACTAATCCGGTGGTGTGGTCAGATGTTGAGATTCGCAGGTTTTTTCAACAAGAAACGTGTTGGTACCGCAGTTTAACTACTCCGTTGATAACGATACCGGAACATCTTGTTCCTATGTTGGAAGAACTTGCCGAGATGTGTTGGACAAAACATTTCGAAAGACAACAACAGTATTTGTGTGACTTGTTAAACACAGCAACTACCGCTGCTATTACAGCAGTTGGGGAAGGTTGGGTTAAACCAGAACCACACGAACCGTGGCCAGTGGTAAAACAGTTCGACAATCTGAACCCTAAGGTCGGTTCTTTAGAACCCAAAGCGGTTTATGATTCTCTCGCAAGTAGATTTGAACTGGCACCTTCTACCGCTCATGTGGTGGTGTGGTTGGAACATTGTTTAGGTGATGGTGGAACGCTAGAGTCGAAACAAAAGTGGGAAACCGTGTTCAGGTTGTTCCCTGAATGGGACCGTACGTATGGTGAGCTGGTCGATGTAGCGAACCGGATCGGATAAAAACCCGGATAAACAATTTTAGTTGTGTGCTACACAACTATAAACAGGGGGGGGTAGATGTCTATATGTGTAGATATCTACCCCTTTCTTTTTTTGTTTTGTGTTCCCTGCCAGATGATAGGAAACCTTGGACACACAAAACAGGATAGAAATATTTATAACACCCCCAACAGCAGGGCGACATCTGGGTGGGGTTACCACTCGATCGGGGTAGCTGGGTGGGTAGGGGTGTTTATAACACACGCACGTGCAGGGGGTGTTGTGGCAGTGTGTTGGTGTGTTTGTTTTTAGAGGGTTAGCTGCGAACAGTGTGAGGGTACGTGTCACCTGTCCAGAAGTTTTTGACGGTGGTCGCGTGTCGTGACAAACAAGTTATTTATGTGGAGGTTGGGTTTAGATGATTGTACCCAAATTTTTGGGGTATGTTTCCTCGCCACACGTGTTAGAAGTGGCTGTGAGAGTGTTGGGGGACAACAAAGAAGTGATAGCAACGGTTGCTTCCAACCCTAACATTAATGTGGGGGTGGTTGAACCTTTTTATGAACGGTTCAAACCAGCTGCGGTTACACGGCTGTTGCTGGAACATAGCACCGACCCGGAGCTTGTAACGTTTTTGTTGGATCGGAAAGAACGACGTGTTGGGGTGTTACAAACAGCGTTGTTTAACTGGTTTTTACCAGACGATCTGTATTTGTTGGTGATGGGTCGCTTGTCGAGCGACAACGCCAGGGTTTTTATTGACGCTGCGGATGGTTATTCGAAAAAGGTGAAAACGTTGGCGGCGTTAAACCTTGAACCGGTTGATGCTGCTAAATGGGTGGTGTGGGACGACACCGGGTTTTGTGATGAACAGTTGTTACGTATGTGTGACATTGTTTTGTTCGGTTTGGGTGGGGGTGAAGATGTGAATCGGCGTGCTATTGAAGCGGTTTTGTTTCGACGCCCACATCTTATCAACCGGCTGAAAATGCCGTACTACCGTAATTTGTCGGCGTTGTTAGCAGGGATGCCGATTTCGGAACAGGTTGTTGCTAACATTGTTGATTCGTCGTTAGCGGAACCTGGCCGCTATGGTCAGGTTTGGTTTACTTTACTGCAGAATCCGTGGTTACCGCCATCAATGTTTGAGACTGTACAGGCCCAGATGGCACTCTATATGGTACGTAACGGTTTAGGGGACCGGCTTGAGTTCTTACAAACCGAACCGGTTACCTGGTCGGAAGTTACCCAAAATTTTGGTGAGTTCTGGTCATTCCGTAACGTATTGGGTGGGTATGTGTCTTCAACGTTGCTTCATAGGGTGCTTTTAGAAATTTTGTTGGACCCTGATCTGATGGCTGACGATAACTTTGTGGCGTCGTTACGGACAGTGTTTAACAGCAGCTATCTGTGGCGGGTTCCGGTGGTGGAATGGTTCCCTAGAGAAGCTGTGTTAGCTTTGCAAAACGTTTTAGAGGTCGACCGGTCCATATTTGCTCAACGTTTCCCTCTTCACTGGGGATACGAGGACAGGTTACCGTTATATCATGAACGTAGTGCAGATACCCCGGTTTTATGGCCGCAACATTTTGATCATGTAGTCGACAGTGACGTTCCGATCAGAAGAACAAACCTGGAACCCTTCAGCGACTCGGATACTTTACCAGTTGAGCTTAACTGGTCTGGTAGCACATCAAACGATTTAGCATGGAAAGATAGTGACGGGCTAGATGCCATGTTGCCAAACAGAGCCGCTGATCAGGCGGCCTGGTTTGAAATGGAACTAGGGGATGGGACAACACCAAATTCGATCGCAGAATGGGAAACGTTGTTTCAACTGTTACCTACCTGGGAACAAACCTTTGGCAAACTTGTAGAAACATCAAAAAAACTTGTGTCCCTACAATAGAACGTGTGTGTTGAACTCGCACATTGCTGTTAAATAAACGTGGCTGACCATCGAAAAAAAGGTTAGCCACGTTTTGTGTTGACCGTCGAAACCTCCATGTGTGGTTTCGAAGTGGTTAAACACAATCAGACTCAAAGGTTAGATGTGAAGCTAGAAAAGGGTGGTGGGTGTGAGACCCCCAAAAACGTTTTCCGGGTTACCCCCGCAAACCGTGGCATGTCGAAAAAATAGTGACGGTCACCAACCACAACAATGCGAACCGGTACCTGTAACGCAGGTTGCGGGGTTTGTTCGGAGTGTTGCCGGGACAGTTTCAGACCCGTTTCTACACAGGCTGTTGTATTACATGCAAGTATGGCATGTGGTCCTAATAGGTGAACCGTGTTTTGTGGAAGAGTTACATGCCACGTTTTCAGGGCCGGTCGTAGCCAATTTTGGGGGGACCGCTAGTGTTGGGGACAGCCTGGTTACAGGGTTGTGTGAATGCCGCCAAGACACAGTTTATTTGGTGTTAAAAACATATGGGGTCCTAGGGTTTGAAACAGTGTCAGAAATGGCCCGTTCGGAAGAACCATGGAGACGGGCACGTAGAGGGCTACGACGTACCAGCACCGAAACCCGTGTTATCAGTGTTGACAGTTTGCGAAAGTTTTACCCGGTGTTAGGTGTCGCCACCACAATCTTAGGAACAACACAAACATGTTAGCTACAACGCAAGCTCCTAGTTATTTTAAGGGGGTGGGGGACAATAAACCCACATGTCACCCTCCACACCAAAACCCACCAGCTCTGCCCATGTTTATGTTCGTAGGGGTTTAACGCTTGTAGAAATAATTTTGGGTTTAGTGGTGGGTGCGCTTCTGGTGTTCGCAGCGTTCGTGTCATTCCAAAATGTTTTCAATAAAACCCGTGAACATGCTGAACTTGCAGCGTTGAAATCGGTGGCTCGTGAAGCACAAGCTTTGCTAGCCATATCGGGTGCGGATCGTTGGGACACACAGGCTGGGCTCGACGCGGTGATGGATGCGTTAGAAGACTGGCCACCAGCCCAAGCAGCTGGGGTTGTTGGGGTTGTTGCTGATGACAGTGACCTAGTGGTCACGGAAGCTGATGTGTGGCCTGGCATATCTGAGCTTACCTTCACACGATCCCCGAACACCTTACTGATGGTTGTGGCGTTAGATGACGGGGCATGCGTGGTAACAGCCCCACCTCACAGTGGCACAATACAAGGTGGATGTGTCTCGAACCTTACTGATGTTGGTGGAAACTCTCCTTCTGAGGCTGTAACCCATCAGCAAATACCAGGGATCAACAACACCACCGCTCTACCAGAACAACCAGCTTCCACAACAACCACCACTGAACCAGAACCTGAACCGGACCCAGGGTTCTGGGCACAAACCAGTGCTGGCGGAGGGCACACGTGTGGCCTAACCACAGATGGCGATACATACTGCTGGGGCAATGGTGGTATCGGTCCGTTAGGGAACGGGAATACCAACAACCAAAACACACCAGTCAAAGTGTCCGGTAACCACAGCTTTGTGTCTATCACTGCTGGCTATCTTCACACGTGTGCGCTCATCGCAGCCGGCGACGTGTACTGCTGGGGCTGGAACAACCATGGTCAGCTAGGGAACGGGAACACCACCAATCAGCTTGCACCAGTCAAAGTGGTAGGTAATCACAGCTTTGTGTCTATCACTGCTGGCTATCTTCACACGTGTGGGGTAACCGCAGAAGGTGACGCCTACTGCTGGGGCTACAATGCGCAAGGCCAGTTAGGGAACGGGAACACCACCAATCAGTAC